>FWPV01000046.1_pt1 | contig 281132 bp, 265 predicted proteins | sample 2228371 | NCBI WGS metagenome assembly FWPV01 (sample SAMEA103939776, study PRJEB20133) | metagenome
TTCTGCGCCAAGCAGCCACGCTACGAGCACATGGGCCTGCGCGACCTGTGCCAGCACGTGCACGAGCTGTACGCCCGCTACGACATCGCGAGCCTGACCACCGAGATGTACCTGAGCGACCTCACGCCGGCCATGAAGCCCAGCGACGCGTTCGCGCACATCGCCCAGCGCACCACCGAGCGCGTGCCCATCGACGAATTGGAAGGCCGCATCACCACCAGCCTGGTCACGCCATACCCGCCAGGTATTCCGCTGCTCATCCCGGGCGAGGTGTTCAACAAGAAGATCGTCGATTACTTGAAGTTCGCCCGCGAGTTCAACCAGCAGTGCCCCGGCTTCGAGACCGACATCCACGGTCTGGTGGAGGTGGTGGGCGCCGATGGCCGCAAGGCCTACTTCGCCGATTGCGTGAAGAAGGGCTGAGCCCGCGCTCCGTTCCCCAAAACAAAGGCCCCGCATGCGGGGCCTTTGTCATGGTGGCGTCTGCTGGGTATCAGGCCTGGGGTGCTTCGGCGATGCCGCCCACCACGTTGTTGAAGCCACCGTCCACGTAGACGATTTCGGCGCTCATGCCGGCCGACAGGTCAGACAGCAGGAAGGCGGCCACGTTGCCCACGTCTTCGATGGTGACGTTGCGGCGAATCGGCGAGGTCTCGGCCACCACCGACAGGATCTTGCCGAAGCCCTTGATGCCGCTGGCGGCCAGGGTCTTGATGGGGCCGGCGCTGATGCCGTTGACGCGCATGCCCTTGGGGCCCAGCGATTCGGCCAGGTAGCGCACCGAGGCCTCCAGGCTGGCCTTGGCCAGGCCCATGGTGTTGTAGTTGGGCACCACGCGCAGCGAGCCCAGGTAGCTCAGCGTGAGCAGGGCCGACTTGTCGTTGAGGTAGGGCAGGGCGGCTTTGGCCATGGCCGGGAAGCTGTAGGCGCTGATGTCGTGCGCCACCTTGAAGGCTTCACGCGACAGGCCATCGAGGAAATCGCCGGCGATGGCTTCGCGCGGCGCAAAGCCGATGGCGTGCACAAAGCCGTCGAACTTGGGCCAGGTCTTGGACAGGTCGGCGAACAGACGCTCGATCTGGGCGTCATCCCCCACGTCGCAGTCGAACACCAGGTTAGAGCCGAAGTCGGCTGCAAACTCGGTGATGCGGTCCTTGAAACGCTCGCCCACATAGCTGAAGGCCAACTCGGCGCCTTGCTCGTGACAGGCCTTGGCAATGCCATAGGCAATGGAACGGTTGGACAGCACGCCAGTGATCAGCAGCTTCTTGCCCGCGAGAAAACCCATCTTTGAATCTCCAGAAAAAATTGCGTGAGAATTGTCGCATGCAGCTTCCCCGCCCCCGACTGCCCGCGCGACTTATGGCCCTTTGTGTGGCGGCGCTGGCGCCGACCGTGTGGGCGGCGCATGGTTACGCCCTGTGGGGTGAATTGAAGTACCCCGCTGGATTCACGCATTTCGACTACGTGAACCCGCAGGCGCCCAAGGGGGGCGAGCTGCGCCTGGTCAGCAACCTGCGCACCAGCACCTTCGACAAGTACAACCCCTTCACCCTGCGCGGCAGCGCACCGGCCTACCTGTCGGACTTGATGTTCGACTCGCTGCTGACTGGCGCCCTGGACGAGACCGGCGCGGCCTACGGGCTGCTGGCCGAAGACGTGCAGGTGGCGCCCGATCGGCTCTCGGCCACCTTCAAGCTGCGCGACACCGCGCGCTTTCACAATGGCGCGCCGGTGCTGGCCGCCGATGTGAAGCACAGCTACGACACGCTGATGGGCCCACACACCTCGCCGGCCTTCAAGACCATCCTGCAAGACGTGGCGGGTCTGGACGTGCTGGGTGAGCGGGTGGTGCGCTACCGCTTCAAGAAACCCAACCGCGAACTGCCCCTCACGGTGGGCGGGCTGCCGGTGTTCAGCCGCGACTGGGGCAACCAGATTGACCCGAAGACCGGCCAGCGCAAGACCTTTGACCAGGTGGTGACCGACATCCCCATTGGCAGCGGCCCCTACACGATCGGCCCGGTGGTGTTTGGCAAAGACATCACCTATGTGCGAGACCCGGGCTACTGGGCGCGCGATTTGCCCGTGCGCCGGGGCACGGCCAACTTCGATCGCATCATGGTCAAGATCTACAAGGACAGCACCGCGCGGCTGGAAGCCTTGAAGGCCGGCGAGTTTGACCTGATGCGTTTCTTCTCGGCCGGTGACTGGGCGCGACGGGTCAACGGTAAGCGCTTTGACACCGGAGAGCTGGTGAAGGGGGAGTTTCGGCACCGCCTGCCCACGGGCTTTCAGAGCTACGTGCTCAACACGCGCCGCCCGCCGCTGGACGACATCCGCGTGCGCGAGGCCCTTGGGCTGGCACTGGACTACGAGTGGATGAACCGCCAGATGTTCTACGGCGCCTACCAGCGGGTGGAGGGCCTGTTTGGCAACACCGACTGCCAGGCCAAGGGCGAACCCGGTCCGGACGAACTGGCATTGCTCACGCCCTGGCGTGCCCAACTGCCCCCGGCCGTGTTCGGCCCGGCCTACAAAGCCCCTCGAACCGATGGCGACAGTTCATTGCGGCAGAACCTGCGCCGCGCCCAGGCCTTGCTGCGTGAGGCGGGCTGGACGGTGCAGGACGGCGTGCTGCGCAACGCGCAGGGAAAGGCGCTGGAACTGGAATACCTGGACAGCGCCGAGACCGGGGTGCGCGTGGTGTCGCCTTGGACGCGCAACCTGGAAAAACTGGGTGTGCGGCTGCGGTTTCGCCCGGTGGACTTTGCCCTTTACCAGCAACGCCTGCGCACGTTTGATTTCGACATCGTTTCTCTCGCCTTTGGTGGCACGCACAACCCCGGCGCCGAGTACGCTGATCTGTTTGGCTCGCAAGCGGCCAAGATGCCGGACTCGGGCAACTTCAGCGGCCTGGCCAACCCGGCGGTGGACGACCTGATCCGGCGCATGAGCAGCGCCGACCAGCGGACTGACTTTCTTGCCGCCTGCCGCGCGCTCGACCGCGCGGTGAGCCACAGCCACGTGCTCATTCCGCAGTGGTCGGCTTCCACGCACCGCATCGCTTACAACGCCTGGCGCTTGGCGCGCCCGGCCCAGATGCCGCCTTACGCCAGCGGCGAAACCTGGGCCATTGATACCTGGTGGTCGATGAAATGAATTCCCCCCTGCGCCGCTTCGCGTCTTCCCCCCTATGGGGGGACGCACCCTTTGGCCGGGCGGAGCCCGTTCTTCGTGTGCCCTTGGCTGGATCCCCCGCGCCGGCAGCAGCGCGTCAGGCCTGGCATCCATTCTTTTGGAGGGGGTGAGTCGCCATGTGGGTCTACATCCTCAAGCGCTTGCTGCTCATGATCCCCACGCTGCTGGGCGTGCTGCTGCTCACCTTTGTGGTGATCCAGTTCGTGCCGGGTGGCCCCGTGGAGCAATACCTGGCCGAGGCGCGGGCCGCAGGCGGCGCTGCGGGCGCCGAGGGCGGAGCGGTGTACCGGGGCGGGCAGGGCGTGGACCCGAAGCGGCTGGAGCAGATCAAGGCGCTTTACGGCTTTGACAAGCCGGCGCATGAGCGCTTTTGGCAGATGCTGGGACAGTTCGCCCGTTTTGACCTGGGGACCAGCTTTTTCCAGAACAAGGCGGTGTCCGACCTGATCGTGGAGAAACTGCCGGTGTCCATCACCCTGGGGCTGTGGACCTTCTTCATCAGCTACGGCGTGGCGGTGCCACTGGGCGTGGCCAAAGCGGTTCGCGCCGGTAGCCGCTTTGACCTGCTCACCACCCTCATCATTCTGGTGGGCTACGCCATCCCGGGTTTCGTGCTGGGCGTGGCGCTGCTGGTGATCTTTGGCGGGCAGTTGCAGTGGTTTCCCTTGCGCGGCCTGACCTCATCCAACTGGGAAGAGCTGTCTTGGGGCGCGCGCATCGTGGACTACCTCTGGCACATCACCTTGCCCGTCACGGCCATGGTGCTGGGGAGCTTCGCCGTCACCGCCATGCTCACGAAAAATGCTTTTCTGGAGGAGATTCGCAAGCAATACGTGATGACCGCCCGCGCCAAGGGCTTGAGTGAGCGGCAGGTGCTGTGGAAGCACGTGTTTCGCAACGCGCTCATCCCCATCGTCACGGGTTTCCCGGCGGCTTTCATCGGCGCGTTTTTCGCCGGTTCGCTGCTCATTGAAACGCTGTTCTCGCTCGATGGCCTGGGCTTGCTCAGCTACGAGAGCGTGATTCGCCGCGACTACCCCGTGGTGCTGGGCACGCTGTTTCTCTTCACCCTGATCGGCTTGGTGACCAAGCTGATCTCTGACCTTTGCTACGTGTGGGTCGACCCACGCGTGAAGTTCGACTGATGGCCAGCTCCGCATCGCTCTCACCCTCGCGCCGCGCCTGGTTGCGCTTTCGGCGCAACCGCCTGGGCTTCTGGAGCCTGGTGCTGTTCGTGGCCCTGGTGCTGGGCAGTCTCGCGGCCGAGCTGTGGTCCAACGACCGGCCGCTGGTGGTGCGCTACGAAGGGAAGACCTATTTCCCGCTGGTGCAAGATTTCCCCGAGACGGTGTTCGGCGGTGACTTCGACACCCCCACCGACTACCTCGATCCCTTCATCCGTGAGCAGATCACCCGGGGGGACAACTGGGCGCTGTATGCGCTCAACCCCTATGGCGCGAAGACCATCAACTACTTCGCCGAGAAGCCCAACCCCTCGCCACCGAGTGCGGCCAACTGGCTGGGCACCGATGACCGCGGTCGCGATCTGCTGGCGCAGCTTGTGTATGGCTTTCGGGTGAGCGTGCTGTTTGGCCTGGCGCTCACGGCCATCGGCGTGGTGCTGGGCGTGATCACCGGCGCCATTCAGGGCTTCTTTGGCGGCAAGACCGACCTGGCCTTCCAGCGCTTCATCGAGATCTGGGGCTCCATGCCCGAGCTGTACCTGCTGATCATTTTTTCCGCCGTGTTCGCCCCCAGTGTCGGCCTGTTGCTGGTGCTGCTGAGCCTGTTTGGCTGGATGGGCCTGTCCGATTACGTGCGCGCAGAGTTCCTGCGCAACCGGCAACTGGACTACGTGCGCGCTGCCCGTGCCATGGGCCTGAGCCGCTGGCAGATCATCTGGCGGCACGTGCTGCCCAACAGCCTCACCCCGGTGGTCACCTTTCTGCCGTTTCGCATGAGCGCGGCCATCCTGGCGCTCACCTCGCTGGATTTTCTCGGCCTGGGCGTGCCGCCCGGCACCCCGTCGCTGGGCGAACTGCTCAGCCAGGGCAAGAACAACATCGACGCCTGGTGGATCTCAATTTCCACCTTCGCCGTCTTGGTGGTCACGTTGTTGCTGCTCACCTTCATGGGCGATGCCCTGCGAGACGCGCTGGACCCCCGCAAGCAAGACGCCTGACACCCCATGAGCCTGCTCGACGTTCAGAACCTCACCGTCGCCTTCAATGGCCAGCCTGTGGTGCATGGGGTGAGCTTCACCCTTGCCCAGGGCGAAAAGCTGGCACTGGTGGGCGAGTCCGGCTCAGGCAAGACCGTGTCGGCCCTGTCGCTGCTGAAGCTCGTGCCCGATGCCCAGGTGCAGGGCAGGGCGCTGCTGAATGGGCAGGACCTGCTGAGCCTGAGCGAGCGCGGCCTTCGCGCTGTGCGTGGCGACGAGGTGTCGGTGATCTTTCAAGAGCCCATGACCTCGCTGAACCCGCTGTACACCGTGGGCCAGCAGGTGGCCGAGGTGCTGCAGCTCAAGCGTGGCCTCACGGCCAAGCAGGCCTGGGCGGGGGCGGTGGAATGGCTGGCCGCCACCGGCATTCCCGAGCCGGCCCGCCGCGCCAGGGCGTATGCGCACCAGCTCAGTGGCGGGCAACGCCAGCGGGCCATGATCGCCATGGCGCTGGCCTCGCAGCCCAAGCTGCTGATCGCCGACGAGCCCACCACCGCACTCGACGTGAGCCTGCGCCTGCAGATGCTGGACCTGCTGTCAGACCTGCAGCGCCAGCATGGCATGGCGGTGCTGCTCATCACGCACGACTTGCCGCTGGTGCGCCGCTTCGCCGACCGCGTGGCCGTGATGGAGCGTGGCCACTTGGTGGAGGCTGGCCCGGTGGCGCAAGTGTTTGCGGCTCCTCAGCATCCTTACACCCAGATGCTGCTCAGCAGTCGGCCCGAGCGCCGGGTGGACGAGTCGCCACTGCCTGTGGCTTCAACGCCGGTGCTGGCGGCGCAAAAACTGCGCGTGGCCTATTCGGTGCCTCTGCCTGGTTTGCGCGGCTGGTTCCGCCGTGGCGAGTTCGTGGCGGTGAAGGGCGCCGATCTGCGCCTGGGCAAGGGACGCACGCTGGGCGTGGTGGGCGAATCAGGTTCGGGCAAGTCCACCTTGGCCTTGGCTGCGCTGGGTCTGCTGCCGCACGGCGGCGAACTGCAAGTGGCCGGCACCGACTGGGCCTCGGCAGAGCGAGGCGGCGGCACCCGCACGCTTCGCCAACGCGTTCAAGTGGTGTTTCAAGACCCGTTCTCGTCCTTGTCGCCTCGCATGACCATTGAGCAGATCGTGGGCGAGGGCCTGGGCATTCACCACCCGGGGCTCAATGCCGAACAGCGACGCCAGCGCGTGTTGCAGTCCCTGGTGGACGTCGGCCTGGCAGCACAGCCCGAGGACGCTGCGCCCTGGCTGTCGCGTTACCCGCACGAGTTCTCTGGCGGCCAACGCCAGCGTCTGGCCATTGCACGCGCCTTGGTGGTGGACCCTGAGCTGCTGGTGCTGGACGAGCCCACCAGCGCCTTGGACGTGACGGTGCAGAAGCAGGTGCTGGGACTGTTGCAACGCCTGCAGCGCGAGCGCGGTTTGGCCTACCTGCTGATCACGCACGACGTGGCGGTGATCGCCGCCATGGCCCACGACGTGATCGTGATGAAAGACGGCGAGGTGGTGGAGGCCGGGCCTGTGCAGTCCATCCTGGAGCGGCCACAGCATCCCTACACCCAGTTGCTGGTGCAGGCGGCGGCCTGAGACCACCGTGGCGTGAAGGTGTCGGCGCAGTCGCGGGTGAGACAATCGCCCGATGAGCACGCGCCCTCCCATTACCTTGTTTTCGCCGCTGCGGTGGCTGGCCCTGGGTTGGGCCGACCTGCGCCGCAACCCCATTCCTGGCCTGGTGCACGGGCTGCTGGTCACCGCCTTCGGCGGCCTGCTGCTGATGCTGGCGCACGAGCGGTTCTGGCTGTTGGCGGGGGCCTTCTCGGGCTTTCTGATCGTGGCCCCCATCGTGGCCACAGGGCTGTACGCGGTGAGCCGCGCTTGCGAGGCGGGGCGCTGCATTGGCATGCCCGAGGTGGTGGCGCTGTGGCGGTCCGGCGACGGTCGACTGGTGCGCTTTGGCCTCTTGCTGGGCCTGGCTGGTACGGGTTGGGTGCTGACCTCGGCGGGTTTGATCACGGTGGCCTCCGATGTCCCCATCCTGCGGCCCGTCGATTTTCTGCGGCACGTGGTGTTGCGCCCGGACGTGGGCCTGTTCGAGGTGTGGCTGCTGCAGGGCGCCTTGCTCGCCGCGCCGGTCTATGCCTCCACCGTGGTGGCCTTGCCCATGCTGGTGGACAAGAAAGTGCCCGTGCACGTGGCCGTTGGCGCCAGTTGGCGCGCAGTGGCCACCTATCCGGCGCCTCTGGTGCTTTGGGCGGTGGTGATTGGCTTGCTGGTGGTGCTGGGCATGGCGTTGGCCTTGGCTGGCCTGATCGTGGTGATTCCCGTGGTCGCCCACGCCAGTTGGCACGCCTACCGCGACATCAGCGGGCAGGAGAGCTGACATGGAGGGAACGCTTTTTGGTTACACAGAAGGCCAGATCGCCCAGTTCGGTCTTACCTTCGGGGTGGGCGCCTTCATCCTGTACATGCTGTTCATCGTCTTCAATCTCGCGCGCGAATCGAAGGCGGGCAAGTTCGGCACCTTTGTCTTGTTCATGGTCCTGTCCTTTGGCATGCTCGGGTTTCTGGCCAAGAACCTGATTCAGTGGATATTGGGCATGTAATCCCGCACAGCGGCTTGGCAAACCGCTGTCTTGCGCGTTACAATGCGCGCTTCACGACCAAATGGGCGGGTAACTACCGGCCCTTTTTTTTGGCCTAACGTTTTTCCTTACTTTCGACCACGAACACGCACTCAATGGCTTGGCAAGACATCGTCGCGCAAACCGTCACCGGACTGGGTTTTGACCTGGTGGACCTCGAACGCTCTGCCGGCGGCTTGTTGCGTGTCACGATCGACTGGCCCTGGCAGCCGCCGGTTCCCGGTGAGGCGGCTGTCGAAGATCGCTTTGTCACGGTGGAAGACTGTGAGCGCGTGACCCGCCAGCTGCAGTACCTGCTGGAAGTGGAAAACGTGGACTACCGCCGCCTGGAAGTCGGTTCGCCGGGCATTGACCGGCCCCTGCGACACGAGGCCGATTTCCAGCGCTTCGAGGGTGAGGTGATTGACGTCACCCTCAAGACGGCCATTGGCGCCACGGGTGGGGCGGTGGCGGCCAATCGCAAGAAGTTTCGTGGCACGCTGGAGCGTGCCGCCGATGGGGTGCAGTGGCAGATCGTCTGGAGCGACGAGCCTGAGCGCAAACCTGGTCAGCGGGTGAGCAAGAAGCGCGCGGCCGCGCCCTTGCAGGCGCTGACCTTCGCGCTGGCCGATGTACAGCAGGCGCGCCTGGCCCCGATCGTGAATTTCAAAGGCCGACAGGCCAAGGGAACGCCGGCGGCCGATGCCAGCGAGTGAACCCAGCACATGAACCAGAAAAGAGTCATCCGGAAAGGTGGGCGAGTGAAATGAACCGCGAAATGTTGATGCTGATCGATGCGATCTCTCGCGAGAAAAACGTCGAGCGCGATATCGTGCTGGGTGCTGTTGAGCAGGCCCTGGCCTCGGCCACCAAGAAACTCTACAGCGGCGATGTGGATATCCGTGTCGCCATGGACCCGGACACCGGTGCCTACGAGACCTTCCGGCGCTGGCTGGTGGTGCCCGATTCGGCCGGTCTGCAGAACCCCGATGCCGAAGAGCTGCTGAGCGATGCCCGTGAGGACATCCCCGATATCGAAGAGGGTGACTACATCGAGAAGCCGGTGGAAAGCGTGCCGATCGGCCGCATCGGCGCGATGGCCGCCAAGCAGGTGATCCTGCAGCGCATCCGCGACGCCGAGCGCGAGATGTTGCTCAACGATTTCATGTCGCGCGGCGACAAGGTTTTCGTGGGCACCGTCAAGCGCATGGACAAGGGTGACCTCATTGTGGAGAGCGGCCGCGTCGAAGGCCGCCTCAAGCGCAGCGAGATGATCCCGAAGGAAAACTTCCGCACCGGTGACCGCGTGCGCGCCATGATCATGGACGTGGACCTCACCCTGCGTGGTGCCCCCATCCTGCTGTCGCGCTCGGCGCCCGAGTTCATGATCGAGCTGTTCCGCCAGGAGGTGCCCGAGATTGAGCAAGGACTGCTGGAGATCAAGAAGTGCGCTCGCGACCCGGGCTCACGCGCCAAGATCGCCGTGCTCAGCCACGACAAGCGCATCGACCCCATCGGCACCTGCGTGGGTGTGCGCGGCTCGCGCGTGAACGGCGTCACCAACGAGCTCGCTGGCGAGCGCGTGGACATCGTGCTGTGGTCGGAAGACCCGGCCCAGTTCGTCATCGGTGCGCTGGCCCCGGCCAACGTGCAGTCCATCGTGGTGGACGAAGAGCGCCACGCCATGGACGTGGTGGTGGACGAGGAAAACCTGGCCATCGCCATCGGCCGTGGCGGCCAGAACGTGCGGCTGGCCTCCGAGCTCACCGGCTGGCGCATCAACATCATGACCGCCGACGAGTCGGCCCAGAAGCAGGCAGAGGAAGCCGACGGCATCCGCAAGCTCTTCATGGCCAAGCTCGACGTCGATCAGGAAATCGCCGACATCCTCATCGAAGAAGGGTTCACCAGCCTGGAGGAAGTGGCCTATGTGCCGCTGCAGGAAATGCTGGAGATCGAGTCCTTTGATGAAGAGACGGTCAACGAGCTGCGCACCCGAGCCAAGGACGCGCTGCTGACCATGGAAATCGCCCGTGAGGAGAGTGTGGAAGAGGTGTCGCAGAACCTGCGAGACCTGGAAGGCATCACCCCCGAGCTGATCGCCAAGCTGGCAGAAGCCGGCATCCACACCCGCGACGAGCTTGCCGATCTGGCGACCGACGAGCTCACCGACATCACCGGCCAAACGCCGGAAGAGGCCACCGCCTTGATCATGCAGGCCCGCGCTCACTGGTTCTCCGGTGATGACGCCTCGTCCCAGTCTTGATCACCGGAGGCCCACGGAGCACAGAACCTATGACCAGTACCACCGTCGCAGAATTGGCCGCCGAGCTGAGCAAACCCACTTCCGTCCTGCTGGAGCAACTCTCCGCAGCCGGGGTGCCCAAGAACGCCGGGTCTGACCCGATTACCGAAACCGACAAGCAAAAGCTGCTCGGTTACCTCAAGGCCAGCCACGGAACGGCTGGCGGCGAGCGCAAGAAGATCACCCTGGTGAAGAAGTCGACCTCAGAGATCAAACAGGCCGACGCCACTGGGCGCGCCCGCACCATTCAGGTGGAAGTCCGCAAGAAGCGCACCTTCATCAAGCGCGACGACGAGGTCGCCGTGCCTGAGGCCGCTGAAGCGCCGGCAGCCCCTGCTGCTGACGTGATCGCTCAGGAAGAACTGGCCCGCCGCGAGGAAGAAGCCCGCCGCCAGGCCGAGTTGCTGCGCCGCCAGGAAGAAGAGCTGGCCGAAAAGCGCCGCCTGCGCGAAGAGGAAGAAGCCCGCGCCGCGGAGGCCGAGGCGCGCGCGAAGGCGCAAGCCGAAGCCAAGGCTCAGGCAGAGGCCGAAGCCGCCAAGGCCGCAGCCGCCAAGGCACAGGCGTCGTCCCCCGTGGCCGCCGCGCCTGCTCCGGCCCCCGCGCCCGCGGTTGACGTCGCCGCCAAGGCACAGGCCGATGCCGCCGCGAAGGCCAAGGCCGATTCGGAAGCCGCCAAGGCGGCCGAGCTCAAGCGCGCTGAAGAGCAGCGCGCAGCCGAGTTGCTGGAGCGACGCCGCAAGGCCGAAGCCGAGGCAGCCAGCATTCGCGCCATGATGTCGGCGCCGGCCCGCACACTCGTGGCCAAGAAGCCCGAGCCGGCCGCAGGCCTCAAGGGCACGCTGCACAAGCCTGCCGGCACGCCGACCAAGGCCGCCACCACGGCGCCGGCCGCCAGCCCGGCTGCACCAGGTGTGGCGGGCAAGAAGGAGGTCAAGTCTGAGAACTTGTCCTCCACCTGGAAGGACGACGCGGCCAAGAAGAAAGAGATCAAGACCCGCGGCGACACCTCTGCCGGTCGCTCCAACTGGCGCAGTGGTCCCAAGGGCCGTCGCAACGACCGCGATTCCCGCGATCAGGGCGCCAGCAACTTCCAGGCCCCCGCCGAGTTCAAGCAAATCGAAGTGCACGTGCCCGAGACCATCACGGTGGCCGAGTTGGCGCACAAGATGTCGGTGAAGTCGTCCGAGCTGATCAAGCAGCTCATGAAGCTGGGCCAGATGGTCACCATCAACCAGTCGCTGGACCAGGACACCGCCATGATCTTGGTGGAAGAGCTGGGCCACAAGGCCATTCAGGCCGCGCTGGACGACCCCGAGGCCTTCACCGAAGAAGAAGTGCAGGGCCAGCAGGCCGAGGCCATGTCGCGCGCGCCGGTGGTCACCGTCATGGGCCACGTGGACCACGGCAAGACCTCGCTGCTCGACTACATCCGCCGCGCCAAGGTGGCCGCTGGCGAAGCCGGTGGCATCACGCAGCACATTGGCGCCTATCACGTGAACACGCCCCGCGGCATGGTCACTTTCCTCGACACCCCGGGTCACGAGGCCTTCACGGCCATGCGTGCCCGCGGTGCCCAGGCCACCGACATCGTGATTCTGGTCTGTGCCTCCGACGACGGTGTCATGCCCCAGACCAAGGAAGCCATCAAGCACGCCAAGGCGGCTGGCGTTCCCATCGTGGTCGCCATGACCAAGGCCGACAAGCCCGATGCCAACATCGAAAAGGTGAAGGCTGAGCTGGTGGCAGAAGAGGTGGTGCCGGAAGAATTCGGTGGCGATTCGCCCTTCGTGGCCGTGTCGGCCAAGACCGGCATGGGCATTGATGACCTGCTGGAGCAGGTGCTGCTGCAGGCCGAAGTGCTGGAACTCAAGGCGCCGGTGGACGCCATGGCCAAGGGCCTGGTGATCGAAGCCCGCCTGGACAAGGGCCGCGGTGCCGTGGCCACTGTGCTGGTGCAGTCGGGCACTCTCAAGGTGGGCGATGTGGTGCTGGCCGGTCAGACTTCTGGCCGCGTGCGCGCCATGCTGGACGAAAACGGCAAGCCCGCCAAGGAAGCCGGCCCCTCCATTCCGGTGGAAATTCAGGGCCTGGCCGAGGTGCCGCAGGCTGGCGACGAGTTCATGGTGATGGCCGACGAGCGCCGTGCCCGTGAGATCGCCACCTATCGCGCTGGCAAGTTCCGCAACACCAAGCTGGCCAAGCAGCAAGCTGCCAAGCTGGAGAACATGTTTGCCGACATGTCGGCGGGCGAGGTCAAGACCCTGCCCATCATCATCAAGGCCGACGTGCAGGGCTCGCAGGAGGCGCTGTCGGCGTCGCTGCTCAAGCTCTCCACCGACGAGGTGCGCGTGCAGTTGGTGTACGCGGGCGTTGGCGGCATCAGCGAGAGCGACGTCAACCTGGCCATTGCCTCCGGTGCGGTGGTGATCGGCTTCAACGTGCGCGCCGATGCCGGCGCCCGCAAGCTGGCCGAAGGCAACGACGTTGACCTGCGCTACTACAACATCATCTACGACGCGGTGGACGAGCTGAAGGCGGCCATGTCGGGCATGCTGGCGCCGGAGAAGCGCGAAGAGGTCATCGGCATGGCCGAGATCCGCACCGTGTTCGTGGCGTCGAAGATCGGCACGGTGGCTGGTTGCATGATCACGCAAGGCATGGTCACCCGCAGCGCCCACTTCCGCCTGTTGCGCGACAACGTGGTGGTCTACACCGGCGAACTCGAGTCGCTCAAGCGCCTCAAGGACGATGTGCGCGAGGTCAAGGAAGGCTTCGAGTGCGGTATCAAGCTCAAGAACTTCAACGACATCAAAGAGGGCGACCAGCTCGAGTTCTTTGAAGTCAAGGAAGTGGCCCGTACCCTGTAAGGAGCGAGCACCATGCCCCGCAAGGCTTCTTCCGTACCCAACCGCGGCTTTCGCGTGGCCGACCAGATCCAGCGCGATCTGGCGGAGCTGATCGCCCGCGAGTTGAAGGACCCGCGGGTGGGCATGGTCACGCTCAATGCCGTGGAGGTCACGCCCGACTACGCCCACGCCAAGGTGTTCTTCAGCCTGCTCACCGGCAACCCCGAGGAAACCGCGGAAGGCCTGAACGCCGCCGCTGGTTTCCTGCGCAACGCGCTGTTCAAGCGCCTGCACATCCACACCGTGCCCACGCTGCACTTCGTGTTTGACCGCACCACCGAGCGTGCGGCCGACATGAACGCCTTGATTGCCAAGGCGGTCTCCTCGCGCGCAAAGGAAGACTGACCGTGAACGCGCCGCGCACAAGGGTGCAACGGCGCCCTGTGCACGGGGTGTTGTTGCTCGACAAACCGCTGGGTCTCTCCAGCAATCAGGCCTTGCAAAGGGCCAAGTGGTTGCTGCGCGCCGAGAAAGCGGGCCACACCGGCACGCTGGACCCTCTGGCCAGCGGCGTGCTGCCCTTGTGTTTTGGCGCGGCCACGAAGTTCAGCCAGCTCCACTTGGACGCTGACAAGACCTACGAGACGGTGGTGCGCCTGGGCGTGGTCACCAGCACGGGCGATGCCGAAGGCGATGTTCTGGCCACCGCCGCCGTCGCTTGCACGCCGGGACAGGTGGTCGAGGTGCTCGACCGCTTCACCGGCCCCATCACCCAGGTGCCGCCCATGCACAGCGCACTCAAGAAAGACGGCAAGCCGCTCTATGAGTACGCGCGTGACGGTCAGACAGTCGAGCGCGAGCCCCGGCAGGTGGTCATACACGAGCTGGAACTGCTCGACATGCAACTGGCAGGAGAGGAGCCCTTCTTGCGTCTGCGCGTGCGCTGCAGCAAGGGCACCTACATCCGCACGCTGGGCGAAGACATTGGCCAGGCGCTGGGCTGTGGCGGACACCTGCGCTTCTTGCGCCGCGTGGCCACCGGGCCGTTCGAGCAATCGCAGTGCGTCACGCTCGAGGCCCTGGAAGCCCTGCCCGAGGCCGAGCGGCAACAAGCCTTGCAGCCGGTTGACGTGCTGCTGGGCGATCACCAGACCGTCACGCTGGACGCGGAGAATGCGGCTCGCTTTCTCAGCGGCATGCGGCGTCGCGGCCCATGGCCCAACGCCAGCCATGTGGCGGTGTACGGCCCGCCCACACAGGGCGCCACCCAACCTGTGTTGCTGGGCACCGCCCACGTGCAGGGCGGAGAACTCATACCGGGGCGCTTGCTGAGCCCCAACGACATTCAGCAAATCTTGGAAGCCCAATCATGAGCAAGCAAATCCGCAACATCGCCATCATTGCCCACGTCGACCATGGCAAAACCACCATGGTCGACCAACTCCTGCGCCAGTCTGGCACCTTCGCCGAACACGAGAAAGTCGTGGACACGGTGATGGACAACAACGCCATCGAACGCGAGCGTGGCATCACCATCCTGGCCAAGAACTGTGCCGTGAGCTGGGAAGGCACCCACATCAACATCGTCGACACCCCCGGCCACGCGGACTTCGGTGGCGAGGTGGAGCGCGCACTGTCGATGGTGGACGGCGTGGTGCTGCTGATCGACGCCCAGGAAGGCCCGATGCCTCAGACCCGCTTCGTGACCAAGAAGGCCCTGGCCCTGGGCCTGCGCCCCATCGTGGTGGTCAACAAGGTCGACAAGCCCGGCGCCAACTGCGACAAGGTGGTCAACGCCGCTTTTGACCTGTTCGACAAGCTGGGCGCCACCGACGAGCAGCTCGACTTCCCCGTGGTCTACGCCTCGGGCATCAACGGCTGGTCGTCGCTGGAAGAGGGCGCGCCGGGCGAGCAATGGGGCCCCGACATGTCGGCCCTGTTCAACACCATCCTGAAGCATGTGCCGGCCCACCAGGGCGACCCGTCTGCGCCCCTGCAGCTGCAGATCTCCGCGCTGGACTACAACAGCTTCGTCGGCCGCATCGGCGTGGGCCGCATCAGCCAGGGCACCATCAAGCCCAGCATGGACGTGCTGGTGATGGAAGGGCCGGACGGCAAGAGCGTCAAGGGCCGCGTCAACCAAGTGCTGACCTTCCAGGGCCTGGACCGCACGCAGGTCACCGAGGCGGGCCCTGGCGACATCGTGCTGATCAACGGCATTGAAGAGATTGGCATCGGCGTCACCCTGACCGACCCGAACAACCCCATGCCGCTGCCCATGCTCAAGGTGGACGAGCCCACGCTGACCATGAACTTCTGCGTGAACACCAGCCCGCTGGCTGGTCGTGAAGGCAAGTTCGTCACCAGCCGCCAGATCTGGGACCGCCTGCAGAAAGAGCTGCAGCACAACGTGGCCCTGCGCGTGAAGGAAACCGGTGAAGACGGCATTTTCGAGGTGTCCGGCCGCGGCGAACTGCACCTGACCATCCTGATCGAAAACATGCGCCGCGAAGGCTATGAGCTGGCCGTCTCCAAGCCGCGCGTGATGTTCAAGGAAATTGACGGCGTGAAGTGCGAGCCGATGGAGCTGGTCACCGCCGACGTGGAAGAACAGCACCAGGGTGGCGTGATGCAGGCGCTGGGCCTGCGCAAGGGCGAAATGATCAACATGGAGCCGGACGGCCGTGGCCGTGTGCGCCTGGAGTACCGCATCCCGGCCCGTGGCCTGATCGGTTTCTCCAACGAGTTCCTGAACCTGACCCGCGGCTCGGGCCTGATCGCCTCCATCTTTGACGGCTACGAGCCGCACAAGGGCGACATTGGCGGCCGCAAGAACGGTGTGCTGATCTCCATGGACGACGGTGAAATCTTCACCTATGCCCTGGGCAAGCTCGACGATCGTGGCCGCATGTTCGTCAAGCCCAACGACCCGGTGTACGAGGGCATGATCGTGGGCATCCACAGCCGCGACAACGACCTGGTGGTGAACGCCACCCGCACCAAGCAGCTGACCAACTTCCGCGTCAGCGGCAAGGAAGACGCGATCAAGATCACCCCGCCGATCGACCTCACGCTGGAATACGGCGTCGATTTCATCGAAGACGACGAACTTGTCGAAATCACGCCCAAGAGCATTCGCCTGCGCAAGCGCTTCCTGAAGGAGCACGAGCGCAAGCGCGCCAGCCGCGAGGCCTGATCCCACCCAGCCATGCCATTTCGGGCCCTCAGCCGCCTGACGCATACCCAGGCGGTCTTCCTCATGGTGGCGGTCACCCTGATGTGGGCGATCGCTGGTGTGGTGTCTCGGCAGCTGGAGTCGGCTGCGCGGTTCGAAGTGACCTTCTGGCGCAGCGCCTTCACGGCGCTGTCACTGCTGGTGATCCTGCCCCTGTGGCGCTCGGCAGACCGGCAGAACGGCACCATTCCCGACGAGCCTGGCGCGGGCCGAATGGCCTTTTTGCACAGGCACTGGGGCCTGCTGCCGACCTCTGGTGCGTTCTGGCTGAGTGGGGTCTGCTGGAGTGTGATGTTCACCGCCTTCATGCTGGCGCTCACGCTCACCACCGTGGCCAATGTGCTGGTGATCATGGCGGTGGGGCCGCTGCTGACTGCTCTGGTGGCCCGCGTGGCGCTGGGGCAGCGCCTGGCCTGGCGCACCTGGGCAGCCATCGTGGTGGCCGGCGCGGGCATCGTCTACATGTACGGCAGCCAGTTCCTGGCGGCGTTGTCGTCCCCCGACACGGCCGCCAGTGGCTTGGTGGTGGGCTCGCTGGTGTCGCTGTGCGTGCCCATGGCGGGCGCCATTAACTGGACGGTGGTGCAGCGCAGCCAGACCCATGGCGAGAAGATTGACCTGGTGCCTTCGGTGCTGGTGGGCGGCACCTTGTCGGCCCTCGTCAACCTGCCCATGGCCTGGCCATTTCAGGCCACTGCCGCCGATGTGACGTGGTTGGCCCTGCTGGGTCTGGTTCAATTGGCCATCCCGTGTGCGCTGGCCGTGGTCTGCGCCCGATCCCTCAAGGCCCCCGAGGTCTCGCTGCTGGCCTTGCTGGAAGTGATCTTCGGCATTTTGCTGGCTTGGCTGGGCGCTGGTGAGGCGCCGGGCCGAGAGGTGCTGGTCGGGGGCAGCGTGGTGATCGGCGCACTGGTGGTGAACGAGCTGCTGGGCTGGCAGTCGCGTGCCGGCACGCCACGCATTCAAACCATTGACCGCGCCTGATCGCGCCGGTCTCACGACTGGAGACAACATGTCGGACAACGAACAACACCTGATCGCAGAAGTGCGCGGCCGCGTTGGCTGCCTCACCCTCAACCGCCCCAAGGCCATCAACGCGCTGTCGCTGGGCATGATCCGCGGCATCACGGCGGCACTGCTGGCCTGGCGAGAAGACCCGCAGGTGCTGGCGGTGGTGATCCGTGGCGTCAACAAAGAAGGGCCGTTCGGGGCCTTCTGCGCAGGCGGCGACATCCGCTTCTTTCACCAGGCCGCGCTGGCCGGCAACCCCGAGCTGGAAGACTTCTTCACCGAAGAGTACGCGCTCAACCACCTGATCTTCACCTACCCCAAGCCCTACATGGCCTTCATGGACGGCATCTGCATGGGCGGTGGCATGGGCATCAGCAAGGGCGCGAGCCTGCGCGTGGTGACCGAGCGCAGCCAACTGGCCATGCCCGAGACCAACATCGGCCTGTTCCCTGACGTGGGCGGTGGCTATTTCCTGAGCCGTTGCGCCGGTCGCCTGGGCGAATTTCTGGGCCTGACCGGCCAGGTTTTGCATGGCGCCCAGGCCATCACCGCTGGCTTGGCCGATGGCCTGGTGGCGTCAGACCGACTGCCCGCCATCTGGAGCGGCCTGGCCGATGAGGCCGCCTTCCTCAGCGGCGAGGACGTGCAGCGCTGGGTGCGCGAGCAACTCGACGACACGCCGGCCCCGGCGCCCTGGCCGCGCGACGAGGTGGACCGCGTCTTCGGCCTGGACAGCATCAAGGCCATCATCGCGGCGCTGGAGGGCAGCGACAGCGACTGGGCGCGCCAGACCGCGAAAGTGCTGCGCCAACGCTCGCCGCTGATGCTGCACGTGGTGCTGGAGCAAATCCGCCGCGCCCGCCCCATGACCCTGGCGCAAGACCTGCGCATGGAGCGTGGCCTGGTGCGCCGCTGCTTCCACCTGCGCCCTGGCACCGCCAGTGAGACGGTGGAGGGCATTCGCGCCCTGGCCGTGGACAAGGACAAGCAGCCCAAGTGGAACCCGGCGCGCATCGAAGACGTGCAAGACGCCGAGGTCGAGGCCTTCTTCGAGAACCCCTGGCCGGTCTCGGGCCATCCTCTGGCCCACCTGAACTGAGCGCCGACCCAGCGGCTCAGAGCTGCTGGTACACGGTGGTGGCCAGCGCCATCAGCTCGCGCTGGCTCAAGGGGCCGCTGAGTGCATAACCAAAGCCCTGGTCGACCCAGTAAAACGCTGGCACCGGGCCGTCCTGGGTGAAGCGAAAGGCGGTGTCCTCACGCGAGGGCTGGTCGTCACCGGCCGGTGCTGCGCCTGGGCCTGCCAGCGCACCCAGGTACAGCGTCAATCGCACACCGTCGGCGTTCTGGAACATGAACAAGGCCCTGGCCCCCGCGGCCCCCGGCAGCAGGCGCCCGCCCACCAGCTGGTAGCCCTGGCGGCCAAGGTCGGGCACCTTCAAGGCCTTGCCCGTGCGGCGCGACAGCCACTGCACCAAGTGCTCCTGTTCGTTGGCCCCCACCTCCACCGGGTGCCGCTTTTCCGGGGAGTAGACCACGTGGGCCAGCACGGCATCGCGGGCAAAACCAGGCAAGCCGTTGGCGGTGGTCGCCGCCTGCTGCTCAGTGGGCAAGGGCCAATGCGATCGCCCCATCCATCCTGCCCCGAAGGCCACCACCACCCCTGCGGCCATGCCGCCCCAGCGTTGCCAGCGCAGCGCCCCGGCACTTGCCGCCTGTGCGCCTTGTGCCGCCGCCAGCAACGCGGTGGGCACGGGTTCGTCCAGCGCGTCGCGGTGCAGGGCGCGCAGGCGATCCCGCAAGGCCAGTCCTTGCGCAATGCGCTCGCGGGCCCGTGCGTCGTGGTTCAGGCGTTCCTGCAACGCGGGTTGATCGGCGGGCGGCACCTGGCCGTCGATCCAGGCGTCGATTTCGGCGTCGCTCAATGGGGTGTGGAGGGATGGCTTCATGGCGGCATGGGGCTCACTTGAGCCGCTTCAGTCGGGGTGCACCAGCACCGGCGTCCACGTGCTCGGCGCTGGCAGGGGCGTTCAGGAGAGCAAGCAAACGGCTGCGAGCGCGCGACAGGCGCGACATCACCGTGCCGATCGGCGCACCCGTGATGCGGGCCACTTGCGCGTAGCTCATGTCTTCCAGGCTCACCAGCAGCAGCACGGCCCGCTGCTCTTCGGGCAGTTGCAGCAGGCAGCGCTGCAGGTCAAGGGCCAGGCCATCGGCGGCGGCAGGCGCCACCAGCTCAGACTCGACATCGTCCACGTTCACCAAGGGCAGGATGGCCGAGCGCCGCGAGTGTTGGCGCGCCTGGCTGGCGTGCAGGTGGTGCATCAGCGTGAAGAGCCAGGCGCGCAGGTTGGTGCCCACCGTCCACAGCCGCCACTTGCTGCAGGCCCGCTCCAGCGTGTCCTGCACCAAGTCATCGGCCGCCCATGCATCCCCCGTCAAGGCCCGCGCGTAGCGGCGCAGGCTGGGGATGTGGGCCGTGAGTTCGGTGGGGCTCATGAGCCTCAATCAGGGCTTGACCACGCGCCAGACGTTGTTGAAGCCATCACCGGTCTTGTCGCCCGGCTTGCTGTCCTTGGCCCAGTAGTAGAGCGGCTTGCCTTTGAAGGCCCACTGCTTGCCACCGTCGTCACGGGTGATGATGCTGTAGTCGCCCGAGGCCTTGTCGCTCGCACCCGCCATGAAGGGCGGCCAGTTGGTGGCGCAGGGGCCGTTGCAGACCGACTTGCCACTGCCGGCCACGTCGCGGTCAAAGGTGTAGAGCGTCATCTGATTGGGCCCCACCAGCACGCCATCGGCGGTTTTGGCCGGAGAGGCGGAGGCATACATCGACGCGCAGCCGCCCAGCAAGGCGGCGGAAAGAACCAGGGGCATCAGCAATTTCATGGCGTGTTCTCCAGAAGGGAAGAGGGCGCAGAGGGGTTCTGCACCGGCATTAACGCCATGGTGGGGCGGTTTATTCCACCGCCCACGAAAAAGTCAGCGGTTGCGGGACTTCATGGCGCGCTCCACTTCGCGCTTGCCTTCGCGGTCTTTGATGGTGTCGCGCTTGTCGTGCTCGGCCTTGCCCTTGGCCAGCGCAATTTCGCACTTCACCTTGCCGTTTTTCCAGTGCAGGTTCAGCGGCACCAGGGTATGGCCTTTTTGTTCGACCTTGCCGATGAGGCGGCGGATCTGGTCTTTGTGCAGCAGCAGCTTCTTGGTGCGGGCGGCTTCGGCCGTGACGTGGGTGCTGGCGGTGCGCAGTGGGTTGATCTGGCAACCGATCAGGTAAAGCTCACCCTCGCGGATGACAACGTAGCCGTCGGTGAGCTGGACCTTGCCTTCGCGCAGGGCCTTGACTTCCCAGCCTTGCAGCACCATGCCCGCCTCGAATCGCTCTTCGATGTGGTAGTTGAACAGCGCCTTCTTGTTGTCGGCGATGCGGCTGTCGGTGGTCTTGCGCGGAGCGCCTTTGGGGTTGCTGGCCATGGGCTTTCAATTGGGGGCGGCGGGGCAAGGTGCAAGCCCGCCTAAAATCGCGGGTTGCTCGTCGCCCGGCGAGGGCCGACAGGCGTCGGCCGGGCGCTGATTGTATGAAAACCATTCACAAGTCTGTTTTGCTGTGGCACAGCGCGCCCGAGATGTTTGCGCTGGTCACCGATGTTGCCCGCTATCCCGAATTCCTGCCCTGGTGTGACCGGGGCGAGGTGTTGGAGCAGACGGACGACGGCATGCTCGCTCGGGTGGGCATGTCCATCGGCGGCCTGCGCCAGGCCTTCACCACCCGCAACACCCACGTCAATGACCGCGAGGTGCACATGGCCCTGGTGGACGGCCCGTTTTCCCAGCTTGACGGCCACTGGACCTTCACCCCGCTGGGCAATGGCGATCAGTCGGCCTGCAAGGTCGAGTTCACGCTGCGTTACGGCTTCTCCAGCAATGCGCTAGCCGCGGTGGTGGGGCCTGTGTTCGAGCGCATCGCCGGCAGCCTGGTGGACGCGTTTGTGAAGCGCGCCGATCAGGTGTACGGCACATGAGCACCATGCGCGTGAGCCTGCTGTACGCCGAGGCGCCCCGCACGGTGCATGAGGCGCAGGTGGAGCTGGCGGATGGCGCCACCGTGGCACAGGCCCTGGCCGTGTCTGGCTGGGCGCAGCGCTTCCCGAGTTTGCTGGCGGCTGAGGTGACGCTGGGGGTGTGGGGCCGGCGCTGCACCACCGAACAGGTGTTGCGCGATGGCGACCGGGTTGAGGCGGTGCGCGCCTTGCGCGTTGACCCGAAGGTGGCGCGGCGCGAGCGTTTCCAAGGGCAGGGCGCCCGCGGCGCGGGGCTGTTTGCCAAGCGCAGGCCCGGCTCCAAAGCCGGCTACTGAGGCGCTGGCGGGCAGGGCGACTTACTGCGCGGCCGGTGCGCAGTCGGTGCGGATGATGCCTTCCAGACGGCGCAATTCGCTGGCGCGGCGATCGTCGCTCATGAATTCGCGCTCGCCCTGGGCGTTCACGGTGGCGATGCGCTGGCCCGATTGCAGGGCAGCGCGGTTCTGCTGGGCCCTGGTGCAGACCTCGGCGCGTGCCTTGGCCAGGCGATCCGCCTCTGCCTTCTTCTTGGCGGCTTCGGCGTTCTCTGCCTCTTTCTTGCGGGCTTCCAGTTGGGCGTCTGCGGCGGCAGGCTTTGGCGCGTCTGCCTTGGCCGGCTCAGGTTTGGCGGCTTCTGTTGCCGCAGCGGGAGAGGCCGCGGCCACAGGCGCGGCGCCGGGTCGCTTGAGGATGCTTTTCTCGGGCACGCTGGCGGGAGGTGCCGTGTCGCTGAACACCTTGCGCCCGGTGCTGTCCATCCACTGCCATTGGGCCTGCACGCTCAGGCTGGAGAACAAGGCAAGCAGCACCAAGGCGCTGCGGGCGGGGAAGGGGGGACGGCGCAGGAAGCTCATGCGCGGCAGTGTATCGCCGAGCTTTTGGGCCGCAATGCCACGTGGCGCCTGACCGGTTGAGTGGAGCGGCCAGCCGGCTGGGCTTGGGGCCGCAGGTACAATCGTGTTTTTGGAGATTGACCCATGCGCCTCCTCGGCAAAGCGCTCACCTTCGACGACGTCTTGCTGGTGCCAGCGTACTCCCAGGTCCTGCCCAAGGACACTTCGCTCGCCACCCAGTTCACCCGAAACATCCGCCTGAATCTGCCCCTGGTCTCCGCGGCCATGGACACCGTGACCGAGGCCCGTCTGGCCATCGCGATCGCGCAAGAAGGCGGCATCGGCATCGTTCACAAGAACCTCACCGCGCAGGAGCAGGCCGCTCACGTGGCCAAGGTCAAGCGCTATGAGTCGGGCTTGCTGCGCGACCCCGTGGTCATCTCCCCGCAAACCACGGTGCGCCAGGTGATGCAGCTCTCCGAAGAGCTGGGCGTCTCGGGCTTCCCGGTGGTGGACGCTGGCCGGGTGGTCGGCATCGTCACGGGCCGTGACCTGCGCTTTGAGACCCGCTACGAACTGCCGGTGAGCGAGATCATGACCCCGCGCGAGCGCCTGGTCACGGTGCCCGACGGCACCACGCCGGCCGAGGCGAAGGCGCTGCTGAACAAGCACAAGCTCGAGCGCCTGCTGGTGGTGAACGAGGCCTTTGAACTCAAGGGTCTCATCACGGTGAAGGACATCACCAAGCAACTCAATTTCCCCAACGCCGCGCGCGACGCCGCCGGCCGCCTGCGCGTGGGCGCGGCGGTGGGCGTGGGCGCTGGCACCGAAGAGCGCGTGGAAGCCCTGGTGAAGGCGGGCGTGGACGCCATCGTGGTGGACACGGCGCACGGCCACAGCAAGGGCGTGATCGACCGTGTGCGCTGGGTGAAGCAGAACTACCCGCAGGTGGACGTGATCGGCGGCAACATCGCCACCGGCGCGGCCGCCCTGGCCCTGGTGGAAGCCGGTGCCGATGGCGTGAAAGTAGGCATTGGCCCTGGCTCCATCTGCACCACCCGCATCGTGGCGGGCGTGGGTGTGCCCCAGATCATGGCCATCGACAGCGTGGCCACGGCCCTCAAGGGCACGGGCGTGCCGCTGATTGGCGACGGTGGCATTCGCTACAGCGGTGACATCGCCAAGGCCATTGCGGCAGGCGCCAGCACCGTGATGATGGGCGGCATGTTCGCCGGCACCGAAGAGGCGCCGGGCGAGATCGTGCTGTTCCAGGGCCGCAGCTACAAGAGCTACCGCGGCATGGGCTCGATTGGCGCCATGCAGCAGGGCAGCGCCGACCGCTACTTCCAGGAAAGCAGCACCGGCAACCCCAACGCCGACAAGCTGGTGCCCGAAGGCATTGAAGGCCGCGTGCCCTACAAGGGCTCGGTGGTGTCGATCATTTTCCAGATGGCGGGCGGTCTGCGCGCTGCCATGGGCTACTGCGGTTGCGCCACGGTGGAAGAGATGCGCGAGAAGGCCGAGTTCGTGGAGATCACCTCGGCCGGCATTCGCGAGAGCCACGTGCACGACGTGCAGATCACCAAGGAAGCGCCGAACTACCGCGCCGACTGATGCCGTGATCCAATCCCAAAAGAGAAACGCCCCTTCCGGGGCGTTTTTTTTGGGCGCTCGCGGGCTCAGAGCATCAGGCTGACGTGGGCGGCCACCACGCGCCAGCCCTCGGGCATGCGCACCCAGGTCTGGCTCTGGCGGCCGATGCGCTCGCTGCCGGCGCGCACGAACTCGATGTTGGCCACGGCGGTGTGGTCGCCAAAGGTGGTGACTTGCCGGGCCGTGACGGTGCGCGCCAGGTTGCCGGTGGGGCGGCCCTGGCGGAAGGCCTGGATGGCCTCGAAGCCGTACAGGTTTTCGCCTGCGCCGTAGCGCAAGGTGAGCGGCGAGTGCCAGAACAGGGTGTCCAGCACCTCGATGTCGTTGCCCACCAGGGCTTGCTCGTAGGCGTCGAACACGGCGTTCACCTCGGCCAGCACCTCGGGGCGGTTGATGTCGGTGGTTGGCATGGCTTGGTTCATTTGCCGCCCCAGTGCACGAAGCGGCGCTCGGCCACGATGAACACCAGGTTCATCACATAGCCCAGTGCACCGGCCGCGAAGATGGCCGCGTACATCTCGGGCATGTCGAACACCATCTGGGCGTTCATCACGCGCTGGCCCAGGCCATCGGTGGAGCCGATGAACATTTCGGCCACGATCACGATGACCAGCGCCAGCGACACGCCCGAGCGCATGCCCACGAAGACCTGGGGCATGGACTCCAGCAGGGTCACGTCGGTCAGCACGCGCCAGCGCGGCGCGCGCATCACGCGGGCGGCAAGCTGGCGCTGCTTGCGCGCCCCCATCACGCCGTAGGCCACGTTGAACAGAATCACCAGGGCCGCGCCGAAGGCCGCCACGGCGATCTTGGTCTGCTCGCCCGCGCCAAAGATCACCAGGAACAGCGGGAACAGGGCCGAGGCCGGGGTGGAGCGGAAGAAGTCGATGGCGAACTCGATGGACTCGTACAGGCGCTGTGAGGCGCCCAGCACGATGCCCAGCGGCACCGCCACCACCAGGGCAATGGCGAAGGAGCTGAGCGTGCGCACGATGGTCTTGTAGAAGTCGGCGCCCAGGGTGCCTTCGTTCATGCCGTGCCAGAAGGCGCGGGCCGCCTCGCTGGGCGAAGGCAGCAGCACCGGGTCGACCGCGCCGATGGCGTGCAGGATGGCCCAGCCCGCGATGAGGATGAAGGCGCCCAGCAGGGGGCGCAGGCGGCGAAGCCACAGCGTGGTGTTCATGCGCGAACCTCCCGTTGAAAAATCTCCAGGGCCCGGGTCTTGGTTTGCACGAAGGCCGGGGTGACGGTGGTGTCGGCGCTGCGCGGGCGCGGCGCGTCGAACACCAGGCGCTCGGCCACCTGGGTGGGGCGCTTGGTGAGCAGCAGCACCTCGTCGGCCAGCAGCACGGCCTCGTCGAGGTCGTGCGAGACGAGCAGGGTGGTGACCTCGCGTTCCTTCAGCACCTTTTGCAAGATGCCGCGCAGGAACATGACCATCTCGTAGTCGAGCGCAGAAAAGGGCTCGTCCAGGAACAGCACCTCGGGCTCGACCACCAGCGCCCGCATGATGGACACGAGTTGTTGCTGGCCGCCCGACATCTGGTAGGGGTAGCGGTTCAGGTCGAAGGGCACGTCGAAGGCGCTGACGATGCGGTCCAGCCGCTCTTGCCGCTCGGCCTTGGTGAGGTCGAGAAACTGCAGCGGGTAGCGGATGTTGTCGATGGCCTTCATCCAGGGGAACACAGCTTCGCGGTAGTTCTGGAAGACGTAGCCGATGCGGGTTTCGCGCGCCTCTTTGCCCTCGAACAGAATCTGCCCGCTGTCGTAGGGCAGGATGCCCGAGATCATGTTGATGAGCGTGCTCTTGCCGCAGCCGTTGGGGCCGAAGACCGAGGTGATCTTGCCCTTGGGGATGTCGAGGTCGAAGTGGTCGTAGACGGTGACGCCATCAAAGCGCTTGACCAGGCCGCGCACGGTGATGTGGGTGCCGGGCGGGTACCAGCGGTGGGGGGCAACGCCTGGGGTGGCAGCCGCCTGCGCAGCGGCGGGCGCCGCCGGTGGCTGGCTGTGGGCAAAGACTCGCATGTCGGGCTCCTTCATCGTGCCGGCCGTCAGAACGCGCGCACCAGGGCGCGGCCGTCGAGCTTTTCTTTCACCACGCCCAGTTCCACGCCCAGGTCGAGAAATTTCTGGAAGTCGGTCACGTCGGCGGCGCTGAGGTCTTTGGCCATCACGATGCGCGGCAGCGGCACCACGGCGGCCAGTTCTGGCGGCACCTTCATGCCGGCGATCAGGTAGCCGCGCGTGCTGCTGTCGCGTTGGGCCTCTTTCACGCCGCGCGCCCAGGCCTCGGCGAAGCGCTTGGCCACGTCGGGGCGCTCGGTCGAGAACTTGTCGGCCAGCACCGCGCCAGCGGCGAACGCGCTGGCTTTCTTGTTGCCCAGCAGGTGGGTGGCGATCACGCCGGCCTCCACGCGCTTGCCAATTTTTTGGCCCACCAGGATGGTGGCGGCGGGCTCAAGTGTGTAGCCGCCGTCGAAGGTGCCGGCCTGCAGCACGCTGGCGTGCATGTTCACGGGCTGTTCCTGGATGGTGAAGTCGGTGCCTTCGGTCAGCCCCACCTTCTTGAGCACGGCGCGGGCGGCGCCGATGTTGGCCGGGCCGGGGGCCGAGAACAGCTTGATGCCGCCCTTGAAGTCTTTGAGCGACTGCGCCTTGTGGCTGGCCTTCACCACGAACTGCTCGATCATGTGCTCGGCGTTCTGGCCGTTGAGCGAGAGGTACTTCAGCGTCTTGGGGCGGCGCGCTTCCATGTTGGCGCCTTCCAGCGTCACCAGGTTCACCGCGCCGTCGATGTTGCCGGCCACGATGGCCTGCACCGTGAGGGGGTGGCTGGTCATGGGCACTTCCTCCACCTCCAGGCCCAGTTCTTTGAAGTAACCCCGGTTCTGGGCAATGTAGAAAGGCAGCGCGGCGCTGGAGGGGAACACGCCGATGCGCACCTTGTCGGCGGCATGGGCGGCGGGCAGCAGCGCGGTGGACAGGGCCAGGGCGGCAAGGCCTTTGGTGGCGAGGGCGAGGAAGTCAGCGCGTTGCATGGTGGGTTTCTCCGTGAAGTGACAAAAGGGTCTGCCGGGGGTAAGCCGACGCGGTGAAGAACGACTGGCCGGCGCGGTAAACGCGGTCGTCGCGCCTGTCGGGCGGGGCGCCGGCTTCGGCGCCGCCCTCGAAGGTGAGTTCCAGTTGCACGCCGCTGGGGTCGTACACAAAGAGCTGCCACAGGCTGGTGCCGGGCACCAGGAACTCGCGCCAATCCAGGCCGGCGGCCTGGAAGCGGGCGCGGTAGGCGTGGTAGCCGGCGCAGGCCAGCGAGACGTGGTCAATGGCCGCGGTGCCGCTGGCCACGCGGTCGGCGCCGCCGAGGGCCGGGCCACCGGCGTAGATGTGCACGATGGCTTGCCCGCCAGGCTGGGGGCAGGCCAGCCAGGCGCCGGGGTAGCCGAAGTCGGGCCGGGCCACCTCGCGCAGGCCGATCACGCCGCACCAGAAGGCGCGGGTGAGGGCCAGGTCATCGGTCTTGATGGCCAGGTGGAACAGGCCCAGGGTCAGCGCGCCGTCGTGCGCGGGGCCGGCAGGGGCGACAGGGGTGTTCATCACGCGCTTTGCCCCATGGCGATGTCGCGGAACAGGCGCGAGAGGTCGTCCAGAAAGGGCGGCTCGGTTTTCCAGCGCGCCCCGGCCACCGGGTCGGCGCCTTGCAGCATGGTGTCGGTGGCGCGCACCGAGAGTTCCATGGCGAAGCGGATGCGCTCATGCCGCGCGGCGTCGATGGCGTCCATCCAATGGCGCACGTTCAGGTTGCCTGCGGCCACGGCCTGCTCGATCAGGCGAGCGGCGCAACTGGCGTCTTCCATGGCCTGCGTGGCGCCCTGGCCCAGCGTGGGCGCCATGCCGTGCGCGCTGTCGCCCAGGTAGAGCACTTGGCGCACCGGCTCGACAAAGAGCACGTCGGACTCTTGCATGCGGGCCCAGTGCGCGTCGGCCACCTGTTCGCACATGGCGTCCACCAGCCATTGCACGGCGGGCGAGGCGGGCCGGCCTTCGGGCAGGAAGGCGTGGCGCATGGCCTCGGGGGTTTTCCAACCGGCGGGAATAGGCGCGCCCGCGGCCACCGGGAAGGTGCCGGCGATGTAGATGTGGTTCGGCGGCACGCGGAAGGCCAGCAGGCGGTGGTGGCGGTTGAACCACTGCTCGTAGTCGTCCACCAGGCCGCCGCTGCGGTCTTCCACCAGCACGCGCAGGATGGCCACGCCCACGTGGCGCGGGGTGGGCAGGCCCGAGAAGGCGGCGCGGGTGGTGGAGTAGCGGCCGTCGGTGCCGATCAGCAGGTCAATGCCGTCCAGTTCGTGGGCCACGCCGTTTTGCGTCCAGGCCACGCGGGTGCGGGTGTCGTCGCGCTGGCTGGGGCCGATGTGGGTGATCTCGCAGCCATAGTGAATGGCCGGGCCGGCGCCTTCGCGCAGGATGCGGTACAGCTCTGACCAGCGAATGCGGATGCCGGCATTGTCGGCCACGCGCGCCAGGGGCAGGTCAAACAGCAGCGAGCCGTCGGCCAGCGAGACGCGCCAGTTGGCCCAGGGCAGGCTCTGGGCCACCACCGCGTCGGCCAGGGCCGGGTCGCAGGCGCGCAGGGCCTTGATGGCGTTGGGGCCCACGTTCAGGCCGGTGCCGGCCTCGCTGTGGTCGTCGGGGGCCACGCGCTCCAGGCAGGTGACCTTCAGGCCAGGCAGGGCAGACAGGCGACGGGCCAGGATGGCTCCGGCGACACCGGCGCCCAGGATGGCGATGTGGCGGATGGGTTCAGACATGCGGCGGTTCTCCAGAAAAATCGGTCAGGGCCACAAAGGCCAGGCAGGGCAGGGGCCGCAGGTGCTTTCCCATTGCAAGCCCAATGCCAGCAGCAAGGCCTCGGCCCCGGGGCGACCCACCAGTTGCATGCCCACGGGCAGGCCATGGGTGCGGCCGGCCGGCAGGGCCAGGGCGGGCAGGCCGGTGGCGTTGGCGAAGGCGGTGAACACGGCGTGGCCGCGGCCGTCCACCGGCTGGCCGTCGATCTCGGCGGGGTGGGTGTCGGCCGCTGGCCAGGGCAGGGCGGCCGAGGTGGGGGTGAGCAGCAGGTCGTGCGTGGCCCACAGGCCTTGCACGGCGGCCTTGAGCTGGCGCACCTGGGCCTGGGCCGTGGCCAGGTCGGTGGCGCGCAGGGCCTGGCCGCGCGCCAGCAGGGCGGCCATGGCCGGGCCCATCTGGGCCGCGGCGTCGGGGCGGTCGCTCAGGGCGTGGGCCAGCCCGGTGGCGCTGATGACGGGCCAGGCCGACTGGTTGAACGCGTCCACTTCGGGCGGTGCATCGGCCTCCACCACGGTGTGGCCCAGTTCGCGCAGTTGCTGGGCGGCGGCGTCGCAGACCGCCAGCACCCGCGGGTCGACTGGCCGGCCGGCGATGTGGCGCCAGTACGCAATGCGTTGGGGCGCTGCCAGGGCGTGGCGCGGGCCGCGCCAGGCGCCGGGGCGCTCGCCCGCCATGGTTTCCAGGGCGTGCACCAGGTCCAGCACGCGGCGCCCCATGGGGCCCACCACTTCCATCTCGGGCAAGGTGTCGGGCAAGCCATCGCGCCGGGGCACCGTGCCCCAGCCGGGCTTGAGGCCATAGAGCCCGGTGAAGCCGGCGGGGCGGCGAATCGAGCCGCCGCCATCGGTGCCGATGGCCAGCGCGCCCACGCCCGCCGCCAGCGCGGCCACCGCCCCACCGCTGGAGCCGCCGGGCGTGAGCGACGGGTTCCAGGGGTTGCGGGTGAGGCCGGTGAGCGGGCTGTCGGTGTGGCCCAACAGGGTGAATTCGGGCACGGTGGTCTTGCCCAGGACCACCGCGCCGGCCTCGCGCAACCGCGCCACCGGGCTTTCGTCGCGCAGGGGCCAGTGGTCGGCGTACACGCGGCTGCCCCAGCGGCAGGGCATGCCGGCCACGGGGATGTTGTCTTTCACGGTGATGGGCACGCCGTCCAGGGCGGACAGCGGCTGGCCCCGGCGCCAGCGCTCGGCGCTGGCCTTCGCCGCGGCGCGGGCACCGGGCTCGTCGACCCAGGCCAAGGCGTTCACGATGGGCTGCACCGTTTCAAGGCGATCCAGGTGCGCCTGCAGTGCACGCACCGGGTTGGTGCGGCCTTCCTGGTAGGCCTGGTGCAGGTCGTGCGCGCCCAACTGCCACACCGGCCAATCGTGCAGGGTGGCGGTGCTCATGCGGTCTCCGCGATCACGGCGATCAGGCCGCCACCGTCGGGGCCCTGGTGCTCGGCGCCACCCGACACAAACACGCGGCCGTCGCCCAGCGCGCCGGCCACCAGCCCGCCCACGGCGCCGCGCACGTGGCGCTGGGCGTTGATGTCGGTGTCGTCCAGCATGGTGTGGCGCGCACCGCGCACACGGCCTCGCCGGTCGGGCTCGCACTTCACCAGCGCGGCGGCCACGCGGCGGCTGTCGGCGGGGCTGAGTTGCGGGTTGGCCGGCAGCCCGAGCTGGGCCAGGGCGCGGGTGACGGCGGGCAGGTCGAGCGCATCGGCCATGGGCTCACAGGCCATGCGCAGCGGCCCGCGCCAGTGGCGGCTGTGGCCCAGCAGCACCACCTCGTTGGCCTGCACTTCCACGCCGCTGGACACGCTGGCGCGGCCACACCAGAGGTCAAAGCGCGAGAGCAGGGCGGCCTCCAGCGCGGGGTTGTCGTCGATCTCACCCAGCGCCAGGGCCACGCCAAAGGCGCCGGCCGCGCGCGACAGGGCCATGGAGCGGTTGGGGTCGGCGCTGGCCACGCTCTGGCCGGCGGCCAGCGCGGCGGCGGCGCGGGCGGCGGTGACGCAAGGGCCTTTGACCTGCACGAAGCGCACGTCCGCCGGGTCGTCGATGAGGGCATCGGCCATGGCCGCGCGCACGGCTTGGGCCACGGCCCGCACCTGGGCCCAGCGGCCCACCACCGTGGCCACCATGGGCGGGCTGAAGGCGCGCCCCATGGCCAGGGCCGGGCCGGCCGGGGCACCGGGCGCGGCGTCGGTGCGGGCGAACACGGTGTAGTGGGGCGAGAGCACGCCCTCGGTGCCGCCGGAGAGGATGCAAGGCAGTTCGTGCTGCAGCAACAAGGGGTCGCGGCCCAGGCGCTGGCCCAGCAGGTGCATGAGCGACTGGGTGAAGTATCCGCGGGTGAAGTCGTTCACGCCGCCATTGCCTTCGGTCTTGCCGATCACGGCCTGCACCTGGTCGGCGCGCAGGGTGCCATCGTCCAGCAGGGCGGCCAGTTCGCTGAGGTCTCCCGGGTGGGCCATGCCGAGGCGATAGACCTGAAGTTGTGGGGCGTTGTCGCGGTTCATGTGGCCCAGTATCTGGACGCACAGCGCTGCTTAGAAGCTCAATGTTTCGCTCGGGGTGAGCGAAAAATGTGTGCGCTCAGGGCGTCAGCTTGGCCAGGCGCGACACCAACAGCTCAATGAAGCTCATGGTGGCAATGGGCAGGCGCCGCCCTTCGCGCACCGCCAGCACCAGTTCGCTGCGGCCCAGGGCCGGGTCGCTCAGGGGAATGGACACGAGTTCGCCGCGCCGCGCCTCCTGCAGGGTGCCGATCTGGAACTGAAAGCTGATGGCCCCGGTCTGGCGCGTGAACTCCTTGAGCAGTTGCACCGTGCTGGCCTCGATCAGCGGGCGCAGCGCCATGCGCGAGCGCGCCATCACCGCGTCGAGCAGGCGCCGGCTGCCAAACGACTGGTCGCCCAGGGCCACCGGGTACTTCTGGCAATCGGCCAGGCGCAGGCGCGTGCGCCCGGCCAGGGGGTGGTCGGGGCGCACCATGGCGCACAAGGGCTGGGGCAGGCGAGTGATGACGCGCAGGTCGTCGCTGGGGGCCGGGTCGTGCACCAGCACCAGCTCGATCTCGTCTTGCGCCAGCAGGCCCAGCAACTGGTTGGTCACGCCTGACACCACCTGGAACTGCACGCCTGGGTGCTGCGCCTGGTACTGCACCACCGCGCTGGGCGCCAGATCGGTGGCCACCGATTCGGCGCAGCCCAGGCGCACGGTGCCGCGCACCAGCCCGCGCAATTGCTCGATCTGCGATTGCGCCGAGCGCAGGTCGGCCAAGGATCGGCGCACCGTGTGCACCAGCACCTCGCCCGCGGCGGTGAGGCGCACGCCGCGCGGCAGGCGCTCGAACAGCGGCGTGCCAGCCTGTTCCTCCAGCTCCAGAATCATGCGGTTCAGGGCGGTGGAGGCGACGTGCAGCTTCTCGGCTGCCTGGCGGATGGAGCCGGCGCGGGCCACGGCGTCGAGGTATTGGTAGGCGCGGGGAGGGTGCAGCATGGGCAGGGGCAATCGCAAGACAGACCATCCGCTCAAGCACGGGCCGTGCCGCCGGTCGGCGATACGCCCTCAAGGCAAAAGTTGGTCCATAAATCTCTGGTCCATATTCCCGTGCTCTGGCACAATGCCGGGTTTTCCCGCCACCGCCCATGCTTTCTGTTCCCATCCACCAGGCCAAAGGCCAGCTGTCCGAGCTGATTCGCGCGGCCGAGCAGGGCGAGCAGGTGGTGCTGACCCGCCACGGCAAGCCGGTGGTGCGGCTGGTGGCCGAGGTGCAAGACCTGGCCGCCACCGAGCGCGACCGGGTGGCCCAGCAGGCGCTGGACGACTTGCACGCCTTTCGCGCGGCCTGGCCAGCGCCGAAAGGGCAGGCATGAAGCCCCTGGTGATCGACGCCAGCGTGGCCGCGGCCTGGCTCATTCCCGAACAGCAGCACCCGGTGGCTGACCGCCACTACGCCCAGGCCCGCGCCGACAGCGGCCTGTACCACGCGCCCAATCTGTGGCCTTGGCAGGTGGGCAACGAGTTGCTGCTGGCCTGCCGCCGCCATCGCTTGCCCCGCGCCCATTACGAACGCGGGCTGGAGCTGGTGGCGCAGGCCCAGGTGGACATCGACGCCGCGCCCAGCCTGCACCGGCGCAGCCAAGTGCTGCGCCTGGCCGATGCCCACCAGCTCAGTTACTTCGACGCCGCCTACCTAGAACTGGTGGTGCGGCTCAACGGCACCCTGGTGTCACGAGACAACGCCCTGCTGCAGGCCGCGCGCGCCTGTGGCATCACCTGCGACCCTTTCTGAAACCCCTTGAGGCCCCCATGCAACACGACAAGATCCTCATCCTCGACTTCGGCTCCCAAGTCACCCAGCTCATCGCCCGCCGCGTGCGCGAGGCCCATGTGTACTGCGAGGTGCACCCCTGCGACATGACGGACGAGCAGGTGCGTGCCTTCGCCGCCGATGGCCGCCTCAAGGGCGTCATCCTCTCGGGCAGCCACGCCAGCGTCTACGAGGTGGACGACAAGGCGCCTGCCGTGGTGTTCGAGATGGGCATTCCCGTGCTGGGCATCTGCTACGGCATGCAGACCATGGCCCAGCAACTGGGCGGCAAGGTGGAAGCCGGCCACACGCGCGAATTCGGCTACGCCGAGGTGCGCGCCCATGGCCACACCGCGCTGCTCAAAGACATTGCCGACTTCACCACGCCCGAGGGCCACGGCATGCTCAAGGTGTGGATGAGCCACGGCGACAAGGTCACCGACATGCCGCCGGGCTTCAAGCTCATGGCCAGCACGCCCAGCTGCCCCATCGCCGGCATGGCCGACGAAGCCCGCCGCTTCTACGCCGTGCAGTTCCACCCCGAGGTGACGCACACCGTGCAGGGCCGCGCCATGCTGGAGCGCTTTGTGCTGGACATCTGCGGCGCCAACGCCGACTGGATCATGCGCGACCACATCGAAGAGGCGGTGCAGAAGATCCGCGAACAAGTGGGCGACGAAGAGGTGATCCTGGGCCTCTCCGGTGGCGTGGACTCGTCCGTGGCCGCCGCGCTCATCCACCGCGCCATTGGCGACCAGCTCACCTGCGTGTTCGTGGACCACGGCCTGCTGCGCCTGAACGAAGGCGACATGGTCATGGACATGTTCGCCGGCAAGCTGCACGCCAAGGTGATTCGCGTGGACGCCAGCGAGCTGTTCCTGGGCCAACTGGCCGGCGTGACCGACCCCGAGAAGAAGCGCAAGATCATCGGCGGCCTGTTCGTGGACGTGTTCAAGGCCGAGGCCGCCAAGCTCAAGGGCGACGGCGCCAAGGGCGCCAAGTGGCTGGCCCAGGGCACCATCTACCCCGACGTGATCGAGTCCGGCGGCGCCAAGAGCAAAAAGGCCGTCACCATCAAGAGCCACCACAACGTGGGCGGCCTGCCAGAGCAGCTCGGCCTGAAGCTGCTGGAGCCCCTGCGCGACCTGTTCAAGGACGAAGTGCGCGAACTCGGCGTGGCCCTGGGCCTGCCGCACGACATGGTCTATCGCCACCCCTTCCCCGGCCCCGGCCTGGGGGTGCGCATCCTGGGCGAGGTGAAAAAGGAATACGCCGACCTGCTGCGCCGCGCCGACGCCATCTTCATCGAAGAGCTGCGCTCCACCATCGACCACCACAGCGGCAAGAGCTGGTACGACCTCACCAGCCAGGCCTTCACCGTGTTCCTGCCGGTCAAAAGCGTGGGCGTGATGGGCGACGGCCGCACCTACGACTACGTGGTTGCCCTGCGCGCCGTGCAAACCAGCGACTTCATGACCGCCGACTGGGCCGAGCTGCCCTACAGCCTGCTCAAGAAAGTGTCGGGCCGCATCATCAACGAGGTGCGTGGCATCAACCGCGTCACGTATGACGTGAGCAGCAAGCCGCCAGCGACGATCGAGTGGGAGTGATCTCCCCGTCGCCCAGCAAAAAGGCCACCTCGCGGTGGCCTTTTTGCTGGGCGGGTGGAGCCTCAGCCTTTGGCGGGCAGCCAGGGCCTGATCCAGCCCAGGCCATCGCTGGTGCCGCGCGGCACGGCGCCGCGACGGGGGCGGTATTCGCAGCCCATCCAGCCGTCGAATCCGAGTTCGTCGAGCAAGGCGAACAGGTAGGGGTGGTGGATTTCGCCCACGTCGGGCTCGTGGCGCTCGGGCACGCCGGCAATCTGGATGTGCCCGACGCGGCCAGTGGGCAGGTACTGGCGGATCTTCATGGCCAGGTCGCCTTCCATGATCTGCGCGTGGTACAGGTCCATCTGCACCTTCACGTTGTCGGCGCCGATCTCGGCGATGAGATCGTGCGCCTGGGCTTGCCAGCTCAGGAAGAAGCCGGGCATGTCGCGCTGGTTGATGGGCTCGATCAGCAGGTTCACGCCCGCGGCGGCGGCGCGCGGCGCGGCGGCCTTGAGGTTGGCCACGTAGGTGGCGCGGGCCAGATCGGGGCTCATGCCCTCGGGCACTTTGCCGGCCATCACGTGCACGCGCGGGCAGTTCAGGGCCTGGGCGTAGCGCAAGGCCTGGGTGATGCCGTCGGCGAACTCGGCCTCGCGGCCAGGGACGCAGGCCAGGCCGCGCTCGCCGCCGTCCCAGTCACCGGGCGGGGCGTTGAACAGCACCTGTTGCAGGCCATTGGCCTGCAGGCGCGCGGCCAGTTCCTCGGGCGCGAAGGCGTAAGGGAAGAGGTACTCGACGGCGGTGAAGCCATCGGCCGCAGCGGCGGCGAAACGGTCAAGAAAGTCCAGCTCGTTGTAGAGCATGGAGAGGTTGGCGGCGAAGCGTGGCATGGTGCGGGCGGTGAAAAAGGGGCGGGTGGCTTACCAATGGGCGCCGAAGGCCTGGCGCAGTTCGTCGATCTGGGGCTCGGTGAGCGGCGGCACCCCATCGGGGCCCAGGGCTTGCACCAGGCGGGCGGTTTCTTCCAGTTCTTCGAGCACGGCCATGGCCGAGGCGGGGGTGTCGTGCCACACATTGGGCCCCAGCCGGGCCAGCATCACGGCGCGCAGTTGGCGGCCTTGCGCCGCGTGGGCGGCGATGGCCTGGGCCACGCGCTCGGCCGCGGCCGGGTCGCCGGGGCGATGGTAGGCGATGTGGGGCACGCGGCCCACCTTCATGACGAAGTAGGGCGTGATGGGGGGCAGCAGCTCGGCCTGCGGGCCGAGCGCGCCACCGGCGAGGGCGTCGGCCGCAAAGGCCTTGAGCGAGCAGGCCACCAGGGCGGTGCTGTGGGTGTGGATCACGCAAGCCGCCGGGCGGCCGGCGGCCTCGGTGGCCTCGTAAATGCGGCGGTGCAGGGCGATGGTTTTGCTGGCGCGTTCGCCCGAGAGCTGCTGGCCTTGCGCGTCCAGCCGGGCCAGCGCCTCGGGGCGAAGGGTGCCCAGGCAGGCGTCGGTGGGGGTGATGAGAAAGCCGTCGGCCAGCCGCACGCTGATGTTGCCGGCCGTGGCGTGCACGTAGCCGCGCTCAAACAGGCTGCGGCCCACGCGGCAAATCTCGTCGCGGGCCTGGGCTTCGCTCAGGGCATGGGGCAGGGCAGTGCTCATGGGGCCAGGGTCTGGAAGGCCTTGGAGAGGAAATCGGTGGTGCCGAAGTTGCCCGATTTCAGGGTGATGTGCACGCCACCCTCGGCCTTGAGGGCCGGGTCCACCGGGGCATGGCACCAGGGCACGCCGGGGTCGATCTGGCCACCGATGCGCATGCGCTCGATGCCCAGGGCCTGCACGCAGGCGCCCGAGGTTTCGCCACCGGCCACCACCAGTTGCTGCACGCCGCGCGCCACCAGGCCACGGGCGATGTCGGCGATGGTGCGCTCCACCATGGCGCCGGCTTCTTCCACGCCCAGACGGCCCTGAATGGCCTTCACGTCGCGCGGCTCGGCGGTGGAATAGACCAGCACCGGCCCATTGGCCAGGTGCGGCTCGGCCCAGGCCAGGGCCTCGGCGCACACGTCCATGCCGGCGGCGATGCGCAGCGGGTCAATGGCTAGCGCCGGGCGGCCGGATTGAATGAAGTGCAGCACCTGCGCGTTGGTGGCCGCCGAGCAACTGCCCGACACGATGGCCTTCAGGCCGCGCACTGGCGGCAGTTCGGCGGCTTGCGACGAAGGCTTGATGCCGAAGTTGGCCGGCAGGCCAATGGCCACGCCCGAGCCCGCCACCACCAGGGGCAGGTCGGCAATGGCCGGGCCCAGGCGCAGCAGGTCGTCGTTGGAGATGGCGTCCACGATGGCCACGCCCACGCCATCGGCCTGCAGGGCGGCCATGCGCTGGCGAATGGCCTCGGGCCCCTGGGCCACCACGTGGTGGTCGATCAGGCCCACGCGCTGGCGCGTTTGCGCCTGCATCACCCGCACCAGGTTGGGGTCGGTCATGGGCGTGAGCGGGTGGTTTTGCATGCCGCTTTCGTTCAACAGCACATCGCCCGCGAACAGGTAGCCCTTGAACACGGTGCGCTTGTTGTCGGGGAAGGCGGGCGTGGCCACGGTGAAGGGCAGGCCCATGGCTTGCATGAGGGCATCGGTGACGGGGCCGATGTTGCCCTGCGGCGTGCTGTCAAAGGTGGAGCACACCTTGAAATACACCTGTTGCACGCCCTGCGCCTGCAACCAGCGCAGCGCCTGCAGCGACTGCGCCACGGCGTCTGCCGGCGCGATGGTGCGCGACTTCAGCGCCACCACCACCGCGTCCACTGGCTCTTGCATGGGCTCGCTGGGCACGCCGATGGTCTGCACCACGCGCATGCCGGCGCGCACCAGGTTGTTGGCCAGGTCGGTGGCGCCGGTGAAGTCATCGGCAATGCAACCCAGCTTCACGCGCGGCTGGTTCGTGCTTGTTGTCATGCCTGTTTCTCCGGCAGGCTGATGCCCGGGAAGATCTTGATGACGGCGCTGTCGTCCTCGCGGGCGAAGCCGGCGGTGGAGGCCTGCATGAACATCTGGTGCGCGGTGGCGGCCAGGGGCAGGGGGAATTTGCTGGCGCGCGCGGTGTCCAGCACCAGGCCCAGGTCTTTCACAAAAATGTCCACGGCCGACAGCGGCGTGTAGTCGCCCGCGATGACATGGGCCATGCGGTTCTCGAACATCCAGCTATTGCCCGCGCTGTGGGTGATGACCTCGTACAGCGCATCCGGCGCCACGCCCTCTCGAATGCCCAGGGCCATGGCCTCGGCGGCCACGGCGATGTGCACGCCCGCCAGCAACTGGTTGATGATCTTCACCTTGCTGCCCGCACCGGCCTTGTCGCCCAGGCGGTAGACCTTGCCGGCCATGGCGTCGAGCACCGGGTTGGCCACGGCGTAGGCCTCGGGGGTGGCCGAGGTCATCATGGTCATCTGGCCGCTGGCGGCCTTGGCCGCGCCGCCGGAAATGGGGGCGTCCACGTAGTGCAGGCCCAGGGCTTGCAGGCGGGCTTCCAGCGCGATGGACCAGTTCGGGTCCACCGTGGAGCACATGATGAAGGCGCTGCCCGGCTTGAGCGCGGCGGCGGCGCCACCATCACCGAACAGCACCTGTTCGGTCTGCGCCGCGTTCACCACCACCGACACCAGCACTGGCACCTGCGCGGCCACCTCGGCCGGCGTGCGCCAGGCGGTGCCGCCATCGGCCGCGAAGGCTTGGGCGGCCTCAAAGCGCACGTCGCACACGTGCACATGAAAGCCGTTGTGGCGCAGGGTTTTGGCGATGCCGGCGCCCATGGCGCCCAGGCCGATCACGCCGACGGTGGGGGTGGTCATGTGGAAAGTCCTTTCAGCGAAATGCGGGCGCTCAGACGAGGGCCCAGATCAAGGCGGTGAGCAGGAAGCCAGACACGCCCAGCACGGTGGTGAGCACCGTCCAGCTGCGCAGGCCATCGGCCACGCTCAGGCCCAGGTAGCGGGTCACGATCCAGAAGCCCGAGTCGTTCACGTGCGACAAGCCCAGGCCACCAAAGCCAATGGCCACGGCCAGCAGCGCCACCTGCACGGTGCTGTAGCCGCCGCTGGACACGGCCTCGGCCAGCAGCCCGCAGGTAGTGAGAATGGCCACGGTGGCCGAGCCTTGCGCGGCCCGCAGGGCCAGCGAGATCACGAAGCCCGCCAGGATCAGCGGCAGGCCCGCGCCCGAGATGGTGGTGGACAGGGCCGCGCCAATGCCGGTGGCGGTGAGCACCTTGGCGAACACGCCGCCCGCGCCGGTCACCAGGATCACGGTGGCCGCTGGCGGCAGGGCCGATTCCATCACCTCGTTGGTCTTGGCGTTGCTCCAGCCCTGGCGCTTGGCGATCAGGAAGAAGGCCAGGCCGATGGCCACCATCAGCGCAAAGATGGGCGCGCCAATGAAGCCCAGCACCGCGCGCACTGGGTCGCCCTTGGGCAGCAGGGTGGCGCCGGTGGTGCCGATCATGATGAGTAGCAGCGGCACGACGATCAGCGTCAGCACCACGCCCACGCCGGGGGCCTGCAGGCGCGCTTTTTCGTTGCTGCCGGCATCAAAGGCGGCGAACTGCGCGGCCGTGGCCGGCAGCATCTCGATGCGGCGGCGGTTCAGCCAGGCGCTCACGTACTGCGAGAGCACGGCCAGGGGCAGGCAAACCGCCAGACCGATCAGCGTGATCCAGCCCACGTCGGCGCCCAGCACGGCCGCGCCGCCCACGATGCCCGGGTGCGGCGGCACCACCACGTGGGTGGCCAGCATGATGCCGGCCACCGGCAAACCGAATTTCACCGGGTCCACCTTGGCGGCCTTGCAGAAGCCGTAAATGATGGGCACCAGGATGATGAAGCCCACGTCAAAGAACACGGGAATCGACAACACCAGCGCCGCGGCGGTGAGCGCCGCTGGCACCCGCTAGATCGGAAGCAGGCTGGTGAAGCGGTGGGCCAGGCTGCCCGCGCCGCCCGAGACTTCAATCACCCGGCCCAGCATGGCGCCCAGGGCCACCAGAATGGCCACCGAACCCAGCGTGCCGCCCATGCCCTGAATGAGCGTGGGCACGATGTCGCCCACGGGCAGGCCAGCGGCAAAGGCCACCAAGATGCTCACCAGCATCATGGCCACGAAGGCATGCACCTGAAAACGGATGATCAGCAGCAACAGCAGGGCGATGCTCGCCAGTGCAATGCCGAGAAGGGCGGGGGTGGTCATTTGTTGGGGTCTCCGTGGACGAAAGGCGGACCGATCGCTCACGCACCGGCCCGCCTTCCAAGCTAATTGATCGGGTAATCATACAACTTTCACCAAACGCAACGTCCAGGGAAAGCCCTGAACCCTGTCACGCAGGTGGCAAAACGGGGGCGCTCAGGCGGGGCTCGTCGGCGATCAGGTCGCGGGCATAGCGCCCACCGTCTTGCTGCCAGAAAGCGGGGTCGGCCTGGTCGATGCGGCGCGCCGCGTTCTTCATGTGCTGGGCCGCGGCGGCGCGGGCGCCGGTCGGGTCACCGGCCTCAATGGCGGCCACCAGCGCCTGGTGCTCGCGCAGCACATCGGCCGCGAAGTGGGCGTTGCGTGCCTCGTTGGCGCGCGTCACGCGGGTGGCGCCGCGCAGGAACTGCGAAAGGTAGTCCAGCGTGTGGATCAGAAACGGGTTACCCGCCGCCTGGGCGATGGTGCGGTGAAAAGCCACGTCTTCCTCCACCCCGTCACGGCCCGCCTGCACGGCGGCGTCAATGGCCTGCAGCGCTTCGCGAATGGCGCGCACATCCGCCTGGCTGCGCCGGGTGGCGGCCAGCTCGGCCACCTCGGCTTCCAGGGCGCGGCGCACCTCCACAATTTGCAGCACCGCCTCTTTGGAGGCGCTGGTCAGCGGGTCGAACTGCAGTGGCTCGAAATCGGGCCGCGCCACGTACATGCCGCTGCCTTGGCGCGCGTCCACCAGGCCCATCGACTTCAAGCGCGACACCGCCTCGCGCACCACGGTGCGGCTCACCCCGAACTGCTGCGCCAGCGCTTGCTCGGTGGGCAGCTTTTCGCCCTGGGTGAGCCGACCGGCACGGATTTCGGCCTCCAGGGAGGCGGCCACTTGGTCGGCCAGGCGGGCGCCGGGCTTGATCGCAGGAAAAGTGAAGGACATCGCAAACGGGAAAAAGGGTAGGGCCGGCAAGGCCAACATCCAAGGGCTGCAACTGTACCGCCAGCCCGCACAGGCAGCGAATGCCCGCACTACACTGGCGGCTCTCGACATGCCCAGCCCTGCACGGCACCGCACCATGTACCTGCCGCCCCAGTTCGCCTGCCGCGACCTCAGCGTCGCCCGAGACATCGCGCGCTCACACCCCCTGGCCCAACTGGTCTCGGTGGACGACGAAGGCCTGCCCTTCGTCACGCCCCTGCCGCTGCACTGGGTAGAAGAAGGCCCCCACGGCGTGCTGCTGGGCCACGTGGCCAAGCCCAACCCCCATGCCCGCTTTCTGCGTGACCGGCCGCGCGCCCGGGTGGTGTTCCAAGGCCCCCAGGCCTACATGTCGCCCCGCGTGTACGCCGATCTGCAGCGCGTGCCCACCTGGAGCTACCTGGCCCTGCACCTCACGGTGGAGGCGCGCTTCATTGACGCGTTCGACGACAAAGACCGCCTGCTCAAGCATCTCATTCACGACCACGACCCGGCCTACGACCCGCAGTGGCGCAGCCTGCCAGAGGACTACCAGCACAAGATGGTGAACGGCATTCACGCGTTTGAATTGCACATCACCGATTGGCAGTGCAAGGTCAAGCTCAACCAGCACCGCCCGGAATCCCATGCCGCGATGCTGGCCACATACGAAGCCGGCAACGAGAACGAGCGCGCGCTGGCCGCCTGGATGCGCCGCCTGGGGCTTGGGGAGTCGAATTGATGCGCCGTTGGAGCCGCCGCGCCTGGCTCGCCGCCGCCCTGGCGGGCATGGCTTCGCCAGCGCTGGCGCAGATGGCGACCTGGGCCAGCCCGGCGCATGAGCGCTGGAAGGCCGAACTGGCCGCCATTGCCGCCAACGACCAGCGCCGCCTGCCGCCGGCGGGCAGCATCCTCTTCGTCGGCAGTTCCACCATTCGCATGTGGCAGGGTCTGGAGCAGGCCTTTCCCGAACAAGGGCCCGTGATCCGGCGCGGGGTGGGCGGGTCTCGCCTGCAGGAGTGGGTGGAGTTCGTGCCCGACCTCGTGCTGCCCTACCGACCCCGGCAGATCGTGCTGTACGCAGGCGAGAACGACCTGGTGGAGGGCTTCGGCCCCATGGACTTGCTGGGCGCTTTTGTTGCCTTCGTGCGGCGGGTGCGCATTCACCTGCCCGAGGTGCCCATTGCCTACGTGTCGATCAAGCCCAGCCCGTCGCGCATGGCGCAGGTGGAGGCCATGCGCGAGGCCAACCTGTTGATCCAGACCTTTGTGCTGAACGAGCCAAATCTGGATTACATCGAGCTGCACGCCGCCATGCTCGACAACGACGGCCAGCCGCGCCCCGAGCTGTACCAACGCGACAAACTGCACCTCACCCGCGAAGGCTACGGGCTGTGGCGGCAGGTGATCTCAGCGCACCTTCGGCGCTGAGGGCCGCTGCCAGGGCAAGCGTCGCTCGTCACGCGCTTGCGACACCAGGGCGGTGGCGAACAGCCCGGCGAACGCGCCGAGCAGAATCACCAGGTCCGTGGTCCATGGCCGCAGCACCTCGGTCGAGCCGAAATAGGCCAGGGTGAGCATGGCGATGATCAGGTGCAGGCAGAACACCGACAGCGAATGCTGCCCCAGCAACTCCAAGGGCAGCGGCCTGGGCAGCCGGGCTTTCAGCCAAGGCCCCGCCGCCAGCAACAGCGCCAGCAGGCAGGCGAAGTTCACCATGCGCAGCGGGCCCAGCGCCCATTTGTCGAACAGCCAGGTCATGAGCGGCACGCCCGGCATCGGGTCTTGGCCCACCCGGTGGCGCCACACCAGGGACACCATCGCGAACACCGCTGCCGGCACCCACACCCAGGCCGGAATGCGCGGCAGCGGCGCCTGCCGGGCGCCCAGCGCCAGCCCCAGCACCCAGAGAAACTGCCAGGCCAGGACGTGAAAGGCCCCCATGTCGCGGTAGGGGATGGGCATGGGCACCCAGCGGTTCACCGCCTGGTACAGCCAATGGGCCGCCCCCCATTGTTCAGCCAGCCAGATCAGGCCGCTCAACGCCAACACCGGCCCCCACCCTCGGCGCAAGCCGCGCGCCAGCACCCAGGGGCTCACCGCCATGAAGACGATGTAGATGGGCAGGATGTCCAACAGCGGCGGCGTGTACACCAGCAGCACCGAGCCCACCACGGCCGTCACCGGCTTGAGCAGGTAAAACTCCACCAACCCGGTCATGCCGCCCTGGTGGTTGCGAATGCCCAGCCAGGCGAACAGGGTGAAGGCCAGCAGCAGCAAGCCCAACTGGCAGAAATAGAGCTTGCGGGCGCGCTGCCAGAAGGCTTGGCGCATGGCCGGCACGCCTTGGCGCAGGGCCTTGCGGCTGTACACCTGCCCGGCGATGAAGGCCGACAGGAACACAAAACCCTCGGCCGCCGATACATAGCCAAACGGCTGCCCCAGCGGCGACGAAAACTGCGTCGGCATGTGGGTCAGGGTCATGAGCACGAGCATGAGCCCACGCAGGGCGTCAAGCTCCCATCGGCGGCTGGAACTGGGTGGCATGGCGGATTCGGGACAACCCGGCATGATGCCACGTGCCCGATACCGCCTGGGGCACCCGAACGACTCGCCTACACTCGCCCGATGCCCGTCTCTCCCGCCATTTCCCCTGCCATTGACGAGGCCTGGATGCGAGAGGCCCTGGCCGAAGCCCGCCTGGCCGCCGACGCCGGCGAGGTGCCCGTGGGGGCGGTGGTGGTGCGCGACGGCCAGGTGATCGGCCGGGGCCGCAACGGCCCCATCGGCGCCCACGACCCCACCGCCCACGCCGAAATCGTGGCCTTGCGCCAAGCCGCTGCCGCGCTGGGCAACTACCGCCTGGACGGTTGCACCCTGTACGTCACGCTTGAGCCCTGCGCCATGTGCTCCGGTGCGCTGCTGCACGGCCGGGTGGGGCGCGTGGTGTTCGGCGCCGCCGACCCCAAGACCGGCGCCGCCGGGTCGGTGGTCGATCTGTTCGCCCAGCCCGCCCTGAACCACCACACCCAAGTACAAGGCGGTGTGCTGGCCGAGGAGGGCGCCGCGCTGCTCAAGCGCTTCTTTCAACCCCGTCGCGCCAACACCCAGCCGGTGCGGGAGGACGCGCTGCGTCCCGGCGCCGATCGGTTCGCCTCGCTGCCCGACTTCCCGTGGGCCTCGCAATGGGTGGACGACCTCCCCAGCGCGCCCGGCTGGCGCCTGCACTACCTGGACGAGGGCCCGGCCGATGCGCCGCTTACCTGGCTCTGCCTGCACGGCGTGCCCACCTGGTCTTACTTGTATCGCCACCTGGTGCCCACCTGGCTGGCGGCCGGGCACCGCGTGGTGGCGCCGGACCTGATCGGGTTCGGCCGCAGCGACAAGCCCAAAAAAGAGACGCAACACCAGTTCGCTTTTCACCGCGATGCCCTGCTGGCGCTGATCGAGCGCCTTGACCTGCGCCGCATGGTGCTGGTGGTGCATGGCATCGGTGCGGCCCTGGGCCTGAGCCTGCCCACGGCCGCCCCGCAACGCTTCGCCGGTTTGCTCGCCCTGAACGCCCAATGGCCCGATGACCCGGCGGCCCAGTTGGCCGAGCGGCGTTGGGCCCACGAGTTGTCGCGAAAGCCTGCGCTCGACCTCGACCACTGGTGGTCGGCTGAGCCCCAGGCCTGGCAGCCCTACGGTGCGCCATTCCCCGACCGTGGGCACCGCGCCGCCTTGCGCGCCCTTGATGCGCTTGAGCCGTCGCACCCACCAGGCGATGTGCAAGCCATCTGGCAGGCGGCCCGCCACTTCTGGCGAAACGACTGGACTGGGCAAAGCCTCTTGCTAATTGGCCAGCCAGACCCCTGGCGCAGCACCGCCGCCATGCAGGCGCTGGCGGCCGGCATCTGGCACGCACCGCCCGCCGTGGTGTTGCCCGGCGCTGGCCACGCCCTGCCAGAAACCTACCCCGATCTGGCCGCCCTGGCCTTGCAGCACTTTTCTTCGCCACCGCCTTCACCATGAGCCACATCTACATCTATTCCCCGTCCAGCGCCGTTCGCGACAAGGCCGCTTTTCGCCGTGGCGTGCGCCGCCTGCAACAACTGGGGCACGAGGTGGAAATCGACCCATCGGCGCTGGACCATCACATGCGCTTTGCGGGCGACGACGCCACCCGCCTGGCCGCCATTGGCCGGGCTGCCGCCAGCGGCGCCGACATTGCCCTGATCTCGCGCGGCGGTTATGGCCTCACGCGCCTTCTGCCCGATCTGCCCTACAAGGCCATCGCCCGCTCTATCGAGCGCGGCACCCAGTGGGTGGGCCTGAGCGACTTCACCGCCCTGCAACTGGCCACGCTGGCCAAGACCGGCGCCATCACCTGGGCCGGCCCAGCGCTGGGCGAAGACTTTGGCGTGGCCGGCACGCCCGACGACATCATGGAGGCCTGTTTTGACGACCTCGTGCAGGGCCATGGCGAGGGTGCCGGCTGGCGCTTGCCGGTGAGCGACGGCAAAGCCTTCGGCCCCGACTACCGACTCAAGATCGACAAAGCCCCGCTGTGGGGCGGCAACCTGAGCTTGCTGGGCTCGCTGGTGGGCACCCCCTGGCTGCCCACCATCCGCAAGGGCGTGCTGTTTCTGGAAGACGTGGGCGAACACCCGTATCGGCTGGAGCGCGAACTCACGCAACTGCTGCACGCGGGCATTCTTGACCAGCAGCGCGCCATCTTCCTGGGGGCGTTCAACAAGTTCACGCCAGTGGCTGGCTACGACCGCGGGTTCGGCCTGGCGTCAATGGTGGAGTGGTTGCGCAGCAAGACCCGCACGCCCATCTTCACCGGCCTGCCGTTCGGCCACGTGCCCACCAAGGTGCTGTTGCCGGTGGGCGCCGAGGTGGAGGTGCTGGTGGAAGGGCGCGATGCCCTGATCGTCTGGGACTGAGACCTGCGGGCCGACCAGAGCGGCCCGGCGTCAGCGCCCGGAGCGGGAACGGGTGCCGGCGTTGATCAGGCCAGGGGGCACCAGACCTTGAAACACTGGGTTCAGTTGCTGCACGCGCCGCACCGCCTCCGCTTCGCCATGCAGGCGGCTCAAGGTGGCCACCACTTCTGCACGGGCGTACCACAAGGCGTGGGCGTCATGCAGGTATTTCAGGCGGCTGCTCAAGGCGGGGTTCAGGCGCGCCCCGTCCGAGCCCAACACGTCGATCATCGCTTGGCGAACAGGCTCCAGTGCCTCGTGGTAATCACGGGGCAGATCCGGCCCAAGAAGGGCCGAAAGGCTGTTGCGAAGACCGGGTTTGAACCAGCGCATGGGTAGGCGATTCGTGCGAATTTGTAAGAGTGGACACAGAATACGGCCCAGGGGTATTTGGGCGCAATCGTGTTTGCTCGCAGTCTTTCAAAAAAACAACAGCCGAATCATGTGCTTATGTGCCGTCATTCATCCGTCGCATTCAGTGGGCACGCGCGGCGGTGTCTCGTTAGCCAATGCAAAAGTCGCAACGCGCCGAAGCCGCACGGGCGACCGCCGCGCACAGGGCGCTGTGCTCTAATCGCGCGACGCTAAAGTGCCCATGCCCGATCTCTCCATCGCCTTTGTTGACTTGACCGGCAGCGTGTCCGTGTTTGAAACACTGGGCAACGACCTCGCCACGCAGACCATCACCCGACTCACCCAGTGGGTGGGCGGCAAAGCCGTGGAAAACGGTGGCCAGGTGGTGAAGATGCTGGGCGATGGTGTGCTGATGAGCTTTGCCGACAACAACAAGGCCGTGAGCACGATGGTGCAGATCCAGCAAGAGCACGCCTCGCGCTCGCGGCAATTGCCCGATCTGGTCAAGCTGCAGGTGCAGATCGGGGTGGCGAGAGGCCCTGTGGTGGTGGTCGACGGTGACTGTTTTGGCGATGCCGTGAACCTGGCATCGCGATTGAGCGACCTGGCCGGGCCAGAGCAAATCCTGGTGAGCGACGCTGTCATCCGTGGCCTTGGTGCTCGCGCCGGGACCCGTTTTCGCAGCCTGGGGCCCATTCGCATCAAGGGCAAGACAGACCCCTGCGAGGTTTTCCGGATCGAATGGCACGCCGAGACGCCCTCGGAATTCCTCACCATTCCTGCTGATCTCCACGCCCTGACCGCTGGCGATGGCGACATGGCCAGGGGCATCGAACTGTCTTGGCTCACCACGAAACAAGTCTTCACCCTGAAGGACTTGCCCATTCACATTGGTCGGGTGCCGGAGGCGCAATTCGTGGTGTCGGATCCCCGCGTCTCGCGCTTGCACGCACGCATTGATGCCCGCTCAGGCAGCTTTGTGCTGGAGGACACCAGCAGTTATGGCACCTGGGTTCGCTTTGAAGGGGCTGACCACGCCATTGTGTTGCGCCGCCAGGAATGCTTGTTGCACAGCAACGGCGAGATTGCCATGGGCGCCCCTTTTGGCGATTTCGGCACGCCCACCATTGCGTTTCGCATGATCGATGGCGCCCTGATGTTGGGCCAGAAACGCCCGCGCGCCTGAGCCGAGGCCGCGCTGGCCGGGTGCGCCCAGGGCGTGCCGACCGGTGCGCACCACCACCAACTGAGGAGACAACCGTGAGCTGGACAAAACGCTTGCTGATCGGAGGCGCCGCCACGTTGGCGGTGGTGGGCCTGGGCCTGGGCTTTTACGTGCAGAAGAGCCTGCCCACGCTGAATGGGGAACTGAGCCTGCCCGGCCTGAGCGCCCCGGTGCAGGTGCTGCGCGACACCAGCGACGTGACGCACGTGCTGGCCCAGACCCCCGACGACGCCTGGCGAGCCCTGGGCTACGTTCATGCGCAAGAGCGAGGCTGGCAACTCGAGTTCAACCGTCGGGTGATGCGTGGCGAACTGGCCGAGGTGCTGGGCGAGGCCGCGCTGGAAACCGACAAACTCATGCGCACGCTGGGCATTCGCCAGGCCGCCCAGCGCCAGTACGAGCGCCTGCCGGCCGATGCGCGCCGCCCGCTGGATGCCTACGCGGCCGGCGTGCGAGCCTTCGTCGAGAGTGGCCAGCAGGCACGGGCGCCCGAGTTCGTGCTGCTCGGCATTGACCCCCAGGCCCAGGCCCGGGAGGGAAAGGGCTGGGACGCCATCGACAGCGTGGGCTGGTCGATCATGATGGCGCTCGACCTGGGCGGCAACTGGGGCCATGAACTCGCGCGCCTGTCGGCGCTGCAGGTGCTCGACACCCAAGGGCTGTGGCAGTTGTTCCCGCCTTATGAAGGCGAATCGCCGGCGGCCAAGGCCGATCTGGCCCAGCTCTACCGCGAACTGGGCGCGCTTCGCCCAGCCAAGGTGGCCAGCGCTAGTGCGCCAGGTGCCGCCACGAGCGGATGGCAAGCCAGCCTGGCGGCTGACCTGAACGGCTGGGCCGCTGACCTGGGCCACAGCGAAGGCAAAGGCTCCAACAACTGGGTGGTGGACGGCAGCCGCAGCGCCTCGGGCAAGCCACTGTTGGCCAATGACCCGCACCTGGGATTGAGCGCGCCGGCCATCTGGTACTTCGCGCGCCTGCAGGCACCCGATGCCGATGGGGCCAAGGGGCTGGACGTCATCGGCGCCACCTTGCCTGGCCTGCCTTTCGTGGTGCTGGGCCGAACCCGGGGCGTGGCCTGGGGGTTCACCAACACCGCGCCCGACGTGCAAGACCTCTACCTCGAGCAGATCAACCCGGCCAACCCAGCCCAGTACCGCGTGCCCTCGGCCTCGGGCGAAATGGCCTGGGCCGATTTCGAGACGCGGCAAGAGGTGTTCAAGGTCAAGGGCAAGCCCGATGTGGTGCACACGGTGCGCCACACGCGCCACGGCCCTGTGCTCAGTGACGCTCAACCGCGCCAGGCCGAACTGATCGACACGCAGCGCTTTGCACTGGCCTTGCGCTGGACGGCACTGGAGCCCGATGGCGGCAACGTGGTCGCCTCATTGGCGGCCAACCGCGCCACCGACGTGGACAGCCTGCGCCAGGCCTTCAGTGCCTTTGTGGCCCCGATGCAGAACGTGCTGATGGCCGACACCCAGGGGCGCATTGCCTACAAGGCGGTGGGGCGCGTGCCGGTGCGCCGCGCCGACAACGACATCATGGGCATGACACCTTCACCCGGCTGGGATGCCCGCTACGACTGGACGGGCTACCTGCCATACGCCGAGACACCACAAGACGATGGACAAAAAGGCTGGATCGCCACCGCCAACCAGCGCATCCATGGCCCGGACTACCCCCACTTCCTCACCCAAGATTGGGCGCCCCCATACCGTCAGCAGCGCATCGAGCAGTTGCTGAAGGCCACGCCCCACCACGACGCGGCCTCTTTCCGCGCCATCCACGGCGATCTGCTCGCGCAGGCCACATTGCGGCTTTTGCCTTTCCTGCTGAAGACCACGTCCCAGCACGCCCTGGCACCGGTGGCGCTGAAAACGCTGAATGGTTTTGATGGCGTCATGCGGGCGGACCACGCCGCTCCGCTCATCTTCACCGCCTGGATCGACGAGTTCACGCGGGGTGTGATTGGGCAACGCATCGGCAAGGAACGATTCGAGTCCTTGTACGGCAAGCGCAACTTCCGCTCGGCGGTGGAAGGCATTCTGGAGCGCGACGACAAGACCTGGTGTGGGGCCGAGGGTTGTGCGGCGGCCAGCGCTGCCGCGCTGGGCCGCGCCTTGGACAAGATCGCCCAGGCACAGGGGCAAGACGTTGGCCAATGGCAGTGGGGCAAGGCTCACCAGGCCTTGTCGGTGCATCGCCCACTGAGCAACATCAAGGCCCTGGCGCCCTTGGTTGAGGTGCGCACGCCCACCGGTGGTGACCCTTTCACTGTGAACGTGGGGCAATACCACCTGGACAAGGCCGACGCGCCCTACGCCAACCGCCACGCGGCCAGCCTGCGCGCCATCTATGACCTGTCCAACCTGGACAACTCTCGCTTCATCTACCAGACCGGCCAAAGCGGCCACCCCTTGTCGGGCCGCTACCGCGACATGGCGGGCGAATGGGAGGACGTGGAGTACCGGCCCCTGAGCATGAACCCCGGGAAGGGTGTCAGCACCTTGACGCTCAAGCCCTAAGGGGCTTGCGGCGCCTGCAGGGGGGCCTTACTTGAGGTTGCCCTTGAGGAACTGCGCCAGGCGCTCGCTGCGCGGGCGGGCGAGCACTTCGCGCGGGTCACCCTGTTCCTCGATGAAGACACTTCGCGGGCGAAGCCCATTTCGTGCGTCACCACGAGCATGGTGCGGCCTTCTTCGGCCAGCAGGCGCATTACGCGCAGCACCTCGCCCACCAGCTCGGGGTCGAGTGCGCTGGTGGGCTCGTCGAACAGCATCACCGCCGGCTCCACCGCCAGGGCGCGCGCGATGGCTACGCGCTGCTGCTGGCCACCGCTCATGTGCGCGGGGTAACGGTCTTCCACGCCGCGCAGGCCCACGCGTTCCAGGTACTTGCGGGCAGTGTCGATGGCCTGATCGCGCGGCACGCCCAGCACGTGCACCGGCGCTTCGATGATGTTTTGCAACACCGTCATGTGCGACCACAGGTTGAAGTGCTGGAACACCATGGCCAGCTTGGTGCGCAGGCGCTGCAACTGGGCTGCGTCCACCGCCTGCAGTTCGCCACGCTTGTCGGCCTTGAGTTGCAGCTCTTCACCGCCCAGCACGATGCGACCGGCGTTGGGCTTTTCCAGCAGGTTGATGCAGCGCAGCAGCGTGCTTTTGCCCGAACCGGAACTGCCGATCAGGCTGATCACGTCGCCCGCGCGGGCCTGCAGAGACACCCCTTTGAGCACCTCGTTGGCGCCAAATCGCTTGTGGATGTCGTGCACCTCCAGCAGAGGGGCTTGGGTGGCGGAAGAGGGGGCAGGTGCGGTCATGGATGGGGTCTCAGGCGCCCAGCAGGGGGCCAGTGCGAAAAGGAACGGCGCCGGCGATCTTGCCCAATTCGCCACCGGCCACGGCGTAGCGTTGGGCCACGGTGGCGTACAGCACGCCGGACACGCTGGCGCACACCGTGTGCACGCGGGCTTGGCCAGGCGCGGTGGGGTCGATCACGTCGGCCACTGGGTCACCTGCCGCCAGCACGTCACCCGGGCGCGCTCGGTAAACCACCACGCCGGGAACCGGGGTGTGAAGCGTCTCGGAACCTGAGAGTGGCGTGGGTTGGCACAGGGGGGCAGGCAGGGCAGGGCGGTCTCCGCCGACCACGCCGAGGTGGCACAGATAGGCCATCAAGGCCTTGGTATCGGCCTGCGCCAGCTCGTGGGACACGTCGGTTTCACCGCGCAACTCAAGGGTGGTGCTGGCGCAGCCTTGGGGCAGCGGGTTCGACAGGCCGGCGGCCCGCAAGCGTTCGGCCAGTTGCCACCACAGGCCGGAGAGGCATTCGTCGAAAGGGCCACCCCCGGAATCGCGCGCCAGCAGCACGGCGCGCGCGCCCGTCAGGCGCGCCAGTGGCTCAAGCGGTGCCCAGCAGGCCTCTTCGCAATACAGGTGCAGCACGGCTTCCCAGTCGCAATGCAGGTCAATGACGACATCGGCGTCGTGCGAGAGGCGCAACAGCTCGCGGCGCAGGCTGTCAAGTTCGGTGGCGGGCTGCCAGTCGTTCAGCCACCGTGCCACGGCGGCGCGGACCGTGGCCACGTTGGCCGCCGCGTCGGCGCCCAGACGCATCCGCAGGGAGTCGAACACGGCTTCGGCCAGATCGGGGTAGTGGCGGTTGAAGTTTTGCGAGGTATCAAACTCGAATCGCCCCATGGCCTTGTGGTCCAGGCGCTGGGCCAGGCCAATGGGGTTGGCCGCGGGCACCAGCACCACGCAGCCGCGAATCAGGCCTTGGCGATCGGCTTCGTCCAGCGCCTGGCGCAGGTGGTGCGCCACCAGCATGCCCGGCAACTCTTCCGCGTGCAGGCTGGCCTGCAGGTACACCTTGGGGCGTGCGGCAGGGTCGCCATAGTGAAGCGACACCAGCGTTTTCTGCGCCCCCAGGCTGGGGCTGAGAAGAGGGTGTTCCAGGCGTTGCATCGCGGGCCCTCAATGCGCGCGGGGCGCGAGGTAGGCCAGGTAGCGCCGCTCTGCCAGACGGAACATGCCCACAAGGGTGAAGGTGACGGTGAGGTACAGGGCCGCGGCGGCGATGTAGGCCTCAAACGGCAGGTAGAAGTCGGAGTAGATGCGGCTGGCCGCGGCGGTCACGTCCAGCATGGCGGGCACAGCGCTGGCCAGGCTGGTGCTGTGCAGCATCATCACCACCTCGTTGCTGTAAGCGGGCAGCGCACGGCGCAGGGCGCTGGGCAGCACGATGCGGCGCAAGACGGCCGAGCGCGTCATGCCCATGGCCTGCGCGGCTTCCACTTCACCGGCTGGGGTTTCGCGAATGGCGCCGGCCAGAATCTCGGCCGTGTAGCCCGCCGTGTTCAGGCTGAACGCCAGCAGCGCGCAGAAGAACGGGTCTTTGAAGTGCGTCCAGGGCCAGACCGCGTCCCAGCGCGCCTGCACCCATTCCAGTTGGGCAATGCCGTAGTAGATGAGGTAGAGCTGGATCAGCAGCGGCGTGCCACGAATCACATAGGTGTAGGCCCCCACCACGGTGCGCAACACGCGGCTGCGGCTGGTCAGCGCCAGCGCGAACAGCAGCGCCAGCACGGCGCCGACCGCCAGGCAAGACAAGAGCAGCCCCAGCGTGGTCATCAGCCCTTCGGCATACAGCGCCAGCGAACTGGGCTTGAAGATCACTTCCCATTTCATGCCGGGCACCTCATGCGGCCGAGCGCTTCACGCCAAGGCTGAAGCGGCGGTCAAGCCAGCGCAGCGCCCACAGCGACACCGAGGTGTACACAAGGAAGAGGGCGGCCGCGAACAGGAAGAAAGTGAAGGGCTCACGGGTGGCCGAGCTGGCCTGCTTGGCCAGGTAGGTCATTTCTTTCAGGCCGATCAGGCTCACCAGTGCGGTGGCCTTGATGAGCACCAGCCAGTTGTTGGTGAAGCCGGGCAGGGCGTAGCGCACCATTTGCGGCAAGGTGATGCGCACAAAAGTCTGGAAGCGGCCCATGCCAAAGGCCCAGGCGGCTTCCATCTGGCCACGGGGAATGGACAAGATGGCGCCTCGGAAGGTTTCCGTCATGTAAGCGCCGTAGATGAAACCGATGGTGAGCACGCCGGCCACGAAGGGGTTGATGTCCACCGTGGCCTTGAAGCCCAGCAGCGAGATCAGGTGGTTCAGGCCGATGGTGCCGCCGTAGAACACCAGCAGCATCAGCACCAGCTCGGGAATGCCGCGCACCAGCGTGGTGTACACCGTGGCCAGGCCCACCAGCAACGGCCGCCCGGAAAGCTTGGCCGTGGCGCCGGCAAGGCCCAACAAAATGGCCACCCCGAGGGCGGCCAATGAGACGCCCACCGTGAGGAGGGCGCCTTGCAGAATGGAAGCGTAGTAGCCGGTCAAACCGGGCCTTCCTTATTTGCCGTAGACGTCGAAATCGAAGTACTTCTTGGCGAGCTGGTCGTAGGTGCCGTTGGAGCGGATCGTCTTGATGGCAGCGTTGATCTCGTCCTTGAGCTGGGTTTCGCCCTTGCGCAGCGCCACGCCCATGCCAATGCCGAAGTACTTTTCTTCGTTCAGCTCGGGGCCGACGAAGCCGTAGTCCTTGCCTTCGGGCTTGCTCAGGAAACCACCGGTGACTTCCACGCGGTCGGCCACGGTGCCGTCCAGACGGCCAGACTTGATGTCCAGGTACACCTGGTCTTGCGCCTCGTAAGGCACCACGTTCACGCCCACGGGCTTGAGCTCACCCAGTGCGTACTTTTCCTGGGTGCTGCCCTTGAGCACGCCCAGCTTCTTGCCCTTCAGCGACGCCAGGTCGGTGAACGGGGTACCGGTCTTCACCACGATCTGGCTCGGGGTGCTGTAGTACTTGTCCGAGAAGTCCACCACCTGCAGGCGCTCTTCGGTGATCGACATCGAGCTGATGATGGCGTCGTACTTCTTGGCTTGCAGGCCAGGAATCATGCTGTCCCACACCTGTTCCACGAACACGCACTGGCGCTTGATTTCCTTGCACAGCGCCTCGGCGATGTCCACGTCAAAACCAGTGGGCTTGCCATCAGCCGTCTTGAAGGTGAAAGGCTGGTAGGTCGGGTCGATGGCCACCTTCAGCTCAGGCAGCGCCGCGGGCGCTGCTGCGGGTTCAGCCGCAGGAGCGGGTGCCGGAGCCGGCGCTTCCGATTTGCCGCAGCCAACCAGGGCGGCGGCGCCCACCAAACTCAAAGACAGAAACAAGTGCTTCATGGAGGAACTCGCTTGGACGACGGTGACAGTCGCCGACAGTTGAGAAGTGACGGATTGTAGGGGTAGGCAATACCCCGTACGGTTACCAAAGCATCGGGATGTGCCCCAATGCCATGTCACTGCCTGGCCGCCGCTCAGCGCAAACGGTGCGCTCCGGTGCCGCTGACGAATGGCCGGGACACCGCGGGATCTTTCTTGGTTGGCGAAGGGTTGTTGGCCTCTTGCGCATTGCGTTTGCTCAATGCCAGGCAGATCAATTGGCCCATTCGTCGTGCGGGAACCGCCCCATGGCCGTTGATCGGCGAATCGACGTGAAACAAGGCTCTGCACGGCTGACGCGCTGGTTTGTCAACAAATCCGACACGGACGCGACGGCAGTGGTGTCCATGGCTGTTCGCCATGCACTTGGCGGGCAGTTTTGGACGTCGCCTAAGGGGGAAGCGCCTTGCCCATCAGGACATGTTGGCTCAGGTGTCGGGTGGGCTTACAGAAATCGTGAATTACTTCACGGCACAGATGGTGACAGACAGGAAGGTCGTTGATTTAAAAAGATTTTTTCTGGCCCTGTCACGGTGGCAAGTGAAATGCTAACCCTGGCACGCAGCCTAAACCAAGGCGGCAAAAGCCTTCAATCACGCTCTCTAAAGGAGAAGTTCCATGAAATCTTTCAAGAACGCCTTGACGGCCGGCGCCCTGGCGGTGGCGGCGCTGGGGGCCGGCACATCCCACGCGGCCGTGGTGGGCAGCATTCCGGGTGGGTCTCAGGCCAATGACTTCATTTCCCAGTACTTGCCAGGCCAACAGATTGAAGGCTTCTATGGAGCCAATCTCTACCTGACCGGGCTGGCCAATATCGAGGTCACTTTTTACGGTGCAGAGGCCTCGTACCTCAACAACTTCACCATGGGCGCCTGCTCGTTCAGCAATGTGGCCGGCAACAGCTTTGGCAGCTACAACACCGGCGGCGCAGGTCTGGATGCCGGCGACGGATCCAAGTGCACCCTGAACAACGTCGCCGCGGGCTTGTTGAACTTTGTGTTCTCAGCCAACAGCGGGGCGGCCTCCGTGGCAAACGGCGCCAACAACAACAACGTCGGTGCACTGCCGAATTTCTTTGTCAGCTTTGACAGCAACCTGTTGCTCGACACGGTCCTCGGCAATGGAACACCGGGTTCCGGCCAATCGGTGTTCCTGTTCCTCGATGATGGTGGTGGCGGGAACGACGACAACCACGACGACCTGGTGATTCGCCTCGCGATCACGGGAGGTCGCCTGGAAGTCCCTGAGCCCGGCAGCATCGCCTTGCTCGGCGCAGCGCTTCTGGGCGTGGCCGCTGCACGCCGTCGCTCCGCAGCCAAGTGAACGTCGGAAAGAAGGGGGCAACGGCTTCTGTCTTGCCGACCCCGCAGACACAAAGGGCGCACAAAGCCCTTTGTGTTTTGATTTGGTACTTTACATAATATACATCGTGGAATATCAGATCGAAGAGTAAAAGCTTCTGCGCAATGCCCTGTGTCCATCGCCCAAGGTCACAACAAACAGGAGCATCGCAGTGATTCCACACACCACAGTCGTCTCAGTCGTCAACACCAAAGGTGGCTCTGGCAAGACCACCACCGCCGCCAACCTGGGCGGCCTGGCCGCCGCCCTTGGGCAGCGGGTTCTCCTCATCGACGCGGATGTCCAGCCCGCGCTGACCAAATTCTTTGACACCACACGCCATGCCCACAGCGGCATGAACGAAGTTATCAGCCGTGGCGGTGTCATCACCGATCAGGACATCGTCCCGACCTCGGTCGACAACCTGTTCCTCCTGCCCAGCAACATGCAGGACTACGTGCAGGCCTGGCTCAAGCAGCGCGAGGATCGCCTGATTCTCCTCAAACGCGCCGTGCGCCAGCCGGTCATCCGCGAGAACTTCGACCTGGTCATCATCGACACCCAGGGCGCCAAGGGCGAGCTGCAGCGCACCGCCGCCATGGCCGCCGACCTGATGGTCAGCCCGATCAAGCCCGACATGCTGAACTTCTCGGAGTTCTGCTCGGGCACGCTGGAAATGTTGGCCAGCCTCAACGCCCTGGCGGATCTCGTGCCGGACATGCGGGCCGGCCCCCTGGCTATCTTCGTCAACGCGCTCACCCGCACCACCAACGCCCGGATGATCGATGAGGCCATCCGGGCCCAGTTCCGTCAGCACCCGACCATCCGGCTGCTGGACGCCAAGGTGCCGCATGCCAACGCCTATGTCACGTGCCGAACGCTGCGCCGGCCCGTCCATGAAGTGGACCCGCCCGGCAAGGCCAGCAAGCCGGGCGCGAGTGCGTCCGCGACCATGCACGCGCTGCTCCACGAAATCCTGCCGCATCTCAAGGGGCTGTGGGCCGAGGGCCACCGCATGCTGCACGACGCTGAGGTGGGGAAATGAGTAAGCGCATGGGTGTGGAGCAAATGCGTGCCGCCTTGAACGCCGAAATGCAAGCCGCCAATGCCAACCGGGCGGCCACGGGCACTGGGAACCCGCTGCCAGCGGCCGAACCTGGCGAGTTCGGTACCGGGACCGCCATCATCCGATTGCGGGTCTCCGAGGTTGACGCCTACGACGACAACCCGCGCACAGAACCCAACGGCAAATACGCGGAGATTCGCGAATCGATGCGCGTGCGTGGGCTCGATCACCGCCTGGTGGTGACCAAGCGCCCAGGTGCCTCGCGCTACATGCTGGCCAAGGGTGGCAAGACGCGCCTTGAGATCCTGCAAGAGCTGGCCGCTGAAGACCCGCGCTTCGAGTACCAGGACTTCGATGTGGTGCCCTACAAGAGCGAGTCGGAGCTGCTGGTAGCCCACATCGTTGAGAACAACCAGCGCGATGGCATGAGCTTTTGGGACACCGCCAATGGCTACCTGAAGTTGCGTGACAAGCGCAGTCGGGAGCTGGGGCGGGACATCTCGCTTCGAGAGTTTTCGGGGGAGTTGAAGGCGCAGGGGCTGGTGCCGGGCAAAGACCTCCTGTCCGAAGGTGAGTTTCTGGTCAAGCGACTTGCGCCTCTCGGCGTGCTGGCCAAGGCAATCACTCGGAACGGAGTTCGACTTCATCTGCGTCCTCAGTGCCTGGCTATCGAAGAGCTCACTTCAAGGCTCATGCCGAACAGAAGCGGCGAGGATTTTCAGCAAGCCTATGTGAGTTGGCTGGTTGCCTTTTCGGAGACATGGCAAGACCTACAGCAAGACTCCCAGCCACGGTACATAGTTGAAACCGATGAATCGGCTTCAATTGGGCTTGATCTGCGTCTCGCGGCGGCCATTCATCGTGAAGCTGCCCAGTGGCTGAGCTTGACTGAAATCGAGCTCCGAGCCGCTTTGGAGGCTCTCGCTGAGGACCGAAAGGTTGATGGCGATGGCTTGCGTGCGGCGTTGCAAGCAGCCAATCTCCAGGGAGGTGCTGATCCTAGCTCAGGGGCCGCCCTACCCTTTGCACCGCCATCTCCGCTTGACGTCACTGAGGAGGTAACGGATGAGTCGGCCGAGGCCGGCGACGACCTTTCCGATGACACGCACACTTGGACCGAGGACAAAAGCTCTGGCCGAGTTCCCCACGGCTTGAACGGTGTCACGCCCGTGCCCCTGAGTGCCGTGGCTTCGCTGGTTCGGCTCGACAGCAAGGGCAGGCCTATTGCACCTGAGGCCAGCAGCCTGGCGCCAGGTGCATCTGAAACCTCCCCCGAGCCCATCCAGGGCGACTTGCCCGGCACCACGACAAGAGAGCAGGCAGAAGAAGCACTGCAGACCGCGGTTCTGAGCCTGACCGAGTTTGCTGGCATTACCGAGCTGCTGCGAGCTGCACCGGGGATGCCTCTGACCTATTTCATGGATCTGCCGAAGCGGCCGCTTGGGGACGATGCCCGCGACTACGCGGTGCAAGCCTGGTGGTTCCTGGCCAACTTGGCTGGGCAGTTCACAAGCCATTGCTTTCAGCTGAGCCAGCGCCACGAGGGACAGGTCATCTACGCGCTTTACGACACGGGCCCTGAGGGGTTTCGGCAAATCGCTTCAAGCGAGCAATCCTTGGTGGCCGTGGTCCAGTCTCATTTGGGCGGCGTGTACGCCACCGAAGGCGTGCAGGTGCTCGATCTGCTGACCGATCTCAACAACCCCATGAGCGAGCTCGCGCTGGATCTGGTGCGCTGCGCGGCTGGGTTCCGGCTGCATCGGGGGTGAGGCACATGGACGCGATTGCCCCATCCCACCATCCTGCTCCAGGACACCGAGAGGGCTGGATCTGTCTGCGGTCAGACGCCTTGTCCAAGTTGGCCGCCATGGAGCTGTTGGCAGACGAGTCCCTGAACCTTGCTGAGCCCACGCGGCATGCCTTGTCCATGCTCACAGCGGAAGGCCACCATGCCCCTTTGCGCCTGTGGGTGCAACTCGATGGGGTGCATTGGCTCGCTCAGTCACTTCAGGAGCAAGCGCGCAAGGAGGCAGCGCTGCACATCCTGGTGCTGCGTCGGGCCAACTTTGGCCTGTTGCAGCGGCTGTTTCGCATCAACCGTCCGAGGTGGCTGGCGCTTCGCGAACAACTGGGTGCCGGCGCTCCCGACCTGGCCAGGCCGCGCCAGCTCAGCGACGACCTGGTAGACGACATCTACGAGGCTTGGCATCGCCTGCTGCGTGAGTACGACAACGACATCGACCGATGGGTGGTGCTGGCGCAGCAGTTTCGCCAGCTGCCGCTCGCCAGCATGTTCCAGCTCATCCACGACGAAGGACGCGACTCGTCGGTGGCGGGAGGTGCGACATGAGCCACCGTGCCCCAGGCCTGGATGGCCTCCATGAGTTGGACCAGGTCAACCTCATCGACGAGCTGACCCACAACCCACAGTTGCTGCAGGCTGTCCTGTCCAGACCCATCGCGTTCAACCCGCTGTTTGTGGACATCGCCGGGTCTCTCACAGCTGGTCTCTTGTTGAGCTTCGCGGTCGACGAGCCGTGCAGTGAAGACTGGGGCCCGCTCGATACCACCCGGATTGCCCACACCACGCGCATGACACCGGCCGAGCTCAAGGGGGCCCGTCAGCGCCTCAAGGAGGCTGGCCTCCTGTTGGAGCGCCGAGCAGGATTCCCGGCGCGCACCGAGTACCGCCTGGACTTCGATCGCCTCAAGGCCGCGATCGTGCATTTGGCCCGAAAGCCAGCCCCGGCTCCGAGCCGGCAGGCCGATGAGGAGGCAAGCGAAGGCCCCTCCTCCCAACTGCATTGAGCACATGCCGTCGATGCATCGCCCCGTCTCTATTCGGTCTGGCGACCTTTTAGCGGTTCGCGCGCAGGGACCATCTGCCACCAGCTCAACCAGCGTTGACGATGCCTATGCCCAGCTGATGGCCGCCCTGGCCTGTGACCGCCCCATTGCCTACAGCGCCAACCTGGCTCGTGTGGCGGGAGACGCCAAGGCGGGCCTCATGCTCAGCCAGTTGCTGTATTGGACCCGCGTGGGTGTTGAGGTGGAGGCCCATCAAGGCTGGATCGCCAAGACACGCGAACAATGGGCACGCGAGACCGCCCTGTCTCGCAGTGAGCAAGAAAGTGCCCGCTCCACCTTGGTCGCGAGTGGGTTGATCGAGGAGTGTCGCGTGGGCATGCCTGGCAAGCTGGCCTACAGGGTCTGTCTGCCCAGGTTGAGCGTCGCGCTGGCAGAACTGCTCAACAGCGAGCCGGTTCAGTGGTCGCTGTTCGACGTGCGCCGAAACGCTGACCAGGTGCGCTCGCTGCTGGGCAAGGGCATGGCCTTCTACCGTGCCTACGCCGAGGTCACCGGTTCGGTGACAGCAGCCGTGTTCATCGCCCGAGCCATTCAAACCCAGCGAGTGTTGGCTGGTGCCGGTAGAGGGTTGAGCGACTGGTTCACGTTCAGCCCTGCCGGATGGGCCATCGACACCGGCTTGACCCAGGCGCAACTGCGAACCGCCAAACAAAAGCTGTGCGCCGCCAACCACCTTGAGCAGGCCCAGTTGCTCTACCCGCGCCGGCGAAGCGTACTTCGCGTGCGCCTGACCGAACTCACCGCTGCGGTGCTTCAGCTTCGCCTGAACCAAATGGCGGACGGCCGTCCTTCGGGTGGTCTGTTGGAGCTGCTTGGGCGTGAGCTTGCCCAGGTGGCAGGTGGGACCGGTGTCAACCAAGAACAGGTGCGCTCAACAAAAGTCCGCCGACAAAAAGACGACTTTGAACGGCCAGAATGGCCGGTCGTATCACCGGGATACGGTCGGCCATTCTGGCCGAACTCTCGCGACGGCGATGGCTTGAATCTGGCGTTTACCGAGCCGCTCGATGCTGGCGGCGTACAAGATTCAGAAGGTCCGCCAAATTGGCAGACCGTATCAGCGGGATACGTTGCGCCAGATTGGCGGGCTGGCAGCAATGCATGTGCGTCGAAGCCTCAGGAGTTTGAACGGCCAGAATGGCCGACTGTCTACGGCTCGATCACTCGGCCAAATTGGCCGGACTTATCTGGAGTTGGTGCGAGAGGCTACCCAGTTACCCCGAGCTTGGGAGCGCCTGACGCCCGAAGCGCGGCAGACCTTCCGCCAGAGTGGCGGAGTGATCGAGCTGTGGACAGCGCGCCAGATTGGCGGACCAACAGACAGGCCGAAGGCCTCGACGCACGCCAGGCCAGTCCAGCCAATTTCGCCAATCTGGGCAGCGAAAACCTGCCCATGGTAAGCGGCAGGATTTCGCAGGAAACGGGCGAATTCAAGGGCTTACGCGCCCCTGCCACGGCAGGTTTTGACACCTCAGATGGCAGGTTTTCACAGCACGCATGGCTGGATTTAGCAGCCCTACATGCGCGCGCGGGGTGTTTGACTACAAAAGAGACTACACCTCCTCCCCCAACCCCCTCGGCTGTTCAGGCCGGAATGATCTCGGCCAACGACCTCGGTGGCGGTGGTGGCCGATTGATCGAAGGCCTACCCGAACCATCGCCAGACTCGCTCGTGTGGCCGTCGCTGCCTGGCGCGGTCGTCGAAGGGTTGCGCCGCATGCTCAGCGATCACCGGGTGGCTCGCGGCCTTGGCGCTGAGCGCCTGCAGCTCTTGCTGGACGAGCTGGCCAGCACGCTCGAACGTGGGCGTGTGCGCTCTCCGGCGGCCTACCTCGGTGCCATGCTGGCGAAGGAGGCCCGAGGCGAGCTGGACCTGTCAGCGGCCTACGAATGGCAAGCCCGACGCAGGGCTGCGCCGACTCAAGGCCTGCCGTCGATCACCCCGTCAGCGAAAACCCGCCAACTGCAAGAGGCGGCAGGGCCTCTGCCGCCCAAGGTTGCGCCGATTGAGGTCGCCGATCCGTTGGCCCAGTCCCTTTGGGACGAGTGCCTGCACCTTTTGTTGTCGCAGGGGCGGATATCCGAGCCACATCTTCAGCTCTGGCTCAAGCCCCTCAAGGTGGCCCTGGACCAGGAGCGGTCAGCCCTTCTGCTCTGCGCCAGCCGGTTCAAGGTCGACCACATCAAGGCGGCCTATTTGCCTCACATCGCGCAGGCCTGGCGCCAAGTGCTGGAGCAGAGCGCCCACGCCACGAACCTGCAGCCCGCCGACCGCTGGCAATGCCTCCTGGTCACCGCCCTTCCCTCTTCCCTTCGCCCAGTCGCTGCGGCAACCCCTAACCCTTGACGGAGAACACATGACCGATATCACCTCCCCCACTCCCGACAGCTTGGCTGAGGGCCAGGCATCTCCCGCGGCCGAACCATCGCCTCCCACAGGCGACATCGGGGTTGGGCTGCTGCGTCGAGGCTCACTCGGTCAGCCGGCCCTGAACCAAGCGGTGAGCCGGCTGATTGGCGAGGAAGACACCATGGAGCTGCACACCCGCGAGGCGATGCTGCTCTTCCTGGGCAAGGCACCTGACGAGGAACGTCGATGGGGAGTCCCCGGGGCGCGCCATGCGGCCGGGGCGCTGCGGCAGATCTTCGTCCTGACCGCCCACGACAACCCTTACGCGGATCTGGTGCTGATCGACGTGGACGGCCGCGTGCGAAAGCTCAAGGACTTGATTCACCAGATCCGCGAGCGCCAGATCAAACGACTGGACACCTTGGCCCGGATGGGTCTGTCTTACAGCATCGTGCGGGCTCAGACGCCGCAGTCGGTCAGCCTGGGCTATCACTCGCCCTACGGCTACATGATGAGCACGGTCATCGTCCTGTTCGACGAGTGCGTGCGGGTGCTGAAGTCGGCGGAGCGACGCGACCTGATCAGCCGGGCTGAGCAGCACGAGATGCTGTTCGAGATCAAGCACGCGGTGCGCAGCCTCTTCGATGCGGCCATCCGGGCCCAGCGGGTGCTCTGCGTGGAGCAGATGCGCCGCCTGAGCCGATCGGACTTTCTGCCGGAGACGACCGACCAGGACGCGCCCAAGCGCGTGCTGGCAGCCCGTCAGATCCTGGGGCAACTCCCAGAGGACGTGTTCAGCGGGCGCGCCTCGCCGCGTCACAGCATGCGCCGCGAGCGCATCACCGCCGATGAGCAGCGCCTGCTGGATCAGGTGGCCCGCCAGGTGGCGGAGCCCAGCCCGGTGGCCGATGCCTCCGCCGATGTGGCGGGCCTGGTGCAGTGAGCGCTGCCCCAGCCAGCTCAGCCATCCCACGAAGTTCTGCCGCAACCCACCTCATGAGACCTGCCGCCATGGCCTACCCCTTCCCCACGCCTGGTGACGACGAGATGCAGTCCAAGCTCGGCATCGAGCCACCGGCATACGACCCCGAGCGGCTGGAGGCCGCCGCCCACTCGTGGGTGGTCTGGAACGCGGCACCGGCCGGCCCCGGCCTCTTCATTCGCCTGCTGGCGATCTGTGAGGGCTCGGTGGCTGAGGCCACGGTGCTTTGGGATGCCGTTCGCGCGCATCAAACGCAAGGGCTCAAGCGGTACTTGGAGCGATCGGCCCGGCACTACCTGCAGCGATACGGTCAGGCCATGCTTTCCGAGCGCAGCTGTCGCCGGGCGATTCACGACCTGTGCGAGGCGGGTTACCTGGTGCCCTGGCCACAGGCCAAGTCCAGCGGCCAGCGCTTTCGGCTGGACTGGGTGCTGCTGGCCGACCGGCTACAGGCTTTGGTCGGGGTGGCGCTGCCAGGGCTGGAAGGTGGCCCGAGCGAGTCGGTCCAAGGCGACAGAGCGGAGCGTGTGGCATGAGCCACCAGGTGCCAAGCAGCGAACCACACCACTCCGTGTGGACAAAGGCCTTTAAGGGTAAGGGGCTGCCACGTGTGCTGGCCAGGACCCGGCGGATCCAAGGGGTGCCCCATGCACGATGAGCAACCAGTGCAGGTGGGGCTGGTCCGGGTGACGATCGCCGACCTGCATGGCCGCCACGCCTTCCTGATGCTGGGTCGCCAGAACGACCGCAGCATCGCTGAGCTGCTGATTGCGATGCGCGAGGCGGTGCAGGCGTCGAAGGTGGCTGGCACGACCATCCGGCTTAACGTCGTGAAGTCGCAGGACCGCCGATTCATGCGCTGGTCCAAGCGGTCCACCTACCAGACCTGGGAGGCGATTCAGCTGGAGTTGGCCGATTTGCCCGCGCCAGTGCGACGCCACTACGAGCAACTGCAGCGCCGGGTGATGGAGCTCAACGCGCTGTCGTCTTTGCTGACCGATGTGCGACACCACATCGTCAAGCTGGCCGACCAGGCCGGCTGGCGTCGGCGGACCAAGGACGACTTTCTGGACAAGTGACTCAGCACTCGGCATGCGGGTGCCGGGACCGCGTGCTGGGCCTATTTCATCCCGGAGGAGGAAACAGATCATGGCAACCCAGTCCATCGTCCGAGGCAATCTGCTGGAGGACCCCGAGCTCAAGGAAGTGAACATTGGCAGCGAGCGGAGAACCATTTGCGAGTTGCGCGTCATGTCGGACGTGTGGCGCGAAGGGGCACAAGGCGAGCCGGTGCAGGACCACGTGCGAACGCACCCGGTGCAGGTCACCATCTGGGGGGAGCACTTGGCCAAAACCTGCGCCGAGGTGCTTCGGCGGGGCATGCGCATCCAGGCCGCGGGCGCCATGCACCCCCATGTGTACCGCTACTCGGACAGTGAGCGCGAGGCCGGCAAGCAGGACTTCTTCGAGGTTCGCCTGGCGGCCGACGACGTGACCTTGTGCCTGAACCGGGTGGTGGGCGTGACCATGCGTGCGCCCCGCTCACAGACCGGGGGACAGGAGAGCGATGCCACCGATGGGGCGCTCGCATGACGCTGTTTGGGCACAAGAATCGCCCGGCCCCGGCCCCGGCGAGCGGCGACAAGGCCGCCACCCCTCAGCGCATCTTGTTCCGCGATGAGGACATTCGCTGCGAGGCGGTGGTGGCGCATGGCACCCTGATCTCCCAGGCAGAGTTCGTGGCCACGGGTGGCTTGATGGTGCTGGGGCAGCTCCTGGCGAACAAGCTGCTGGCCACGGCCGACAAGTCGGTGGTGGTCATCGCGGCGTCGGGCGTGGTGGATGGCGGGGCCATCGATGCCAGCGACTTGCTGATTGAGGGGAAAGCCACGGGCGTGACCATCACGGCGGAGGGGCGGATCGAGATCGGCCCGGCGGCCGTGGTGGAGGGCTCCCTGCTCAAGGGGCCCGACGCCGAGGTCTACATTGCGCCGACCGCAGACGTCACCGGCATGACGATGCGGTCGATGCAAGCGCGAGCGGCCCAGGCCACTACCTTGCGGAACGGCACCGATGGCTGAGGCTCGCTCCGTTCAGGGATTCCCCAGGGTGGTCCCTCACCCGTCGAGCCAGCGGCTTCTTGAGCGCGAGGCGCTGCGGCAGGAGCTGGTCGCCAGCGCGCGGCGGCGTGCGTTGGTGGCCGCCCAGCGGCCATTGAGACTGGCGGTACCCCCTGGGGCAGCGCCGAGAGAACGGTGGCGCACTCCGCGCTTGTGGAGCGCGATCGGCGGGGCGCTGTTGATCGCGGGGATAGCCGCGACGGCCAGCGTGGATTGGCGGTGGGTGGACTTTGGGAGCGCTGCAGCCGAGGCCATGGGCAGGGCACCGGCGATGCCTGGCCCCTCCGGGGCATCGCCATTGGTGCCTAAGCCGGCGGCGCCGCCTGGTGCAGCCGGATCAGGCGCTCCTGTGCCCACCGCCCTGGTGCAGGGCGCTTCCCCTCTTGAGGTCGGCGGCCCCGTGGCTGACCCGAGGAAGGAAACGCCGCCGGTGGCCACGGCGCGGCGCCAGGCGGCCCCGCCGAGGCCAGCGGGAGCCCCTTCGACGAGCAGCGCGAAGCCACTGGCCGCCGAGCAGGGGGCACCCGCTCTCGCGCCAGAGGTCAAGCTGCCGGCGCCGCCGAACGCCGCCACCAGCCCTTCCCGTCAGCTCATTCAACTGGGTGGAGCGGCACCTCCGCCCTCCCCTCCTTCATCGTCCTCTGGCGCGCTGCCCGTGGGAGAGCCGGCTCGGACTGGATCGGGAGTGCGCGTCCTTGGTGTGCCAGTGGAAGGCATGGTGACCGTGGAGGTTGATGGTGCCGTTCGCGTGGTTCGGGTGGGACAACGAGTGCCCAACGGGCGGGTGCTGGTGTCGGCGGACGCGGTGAGCGGGCGCTATGTGCTGGGGGAGGAAGCGCCATGACCACCGTTGCGCGAACGGACCAAGGCAAGGACACCGTGCTCTTCAAGCTGCTGGCGCTTGGCCCCGAGCCGTTCTCGCAGTTGGTGCGGTGCACCGGCTGGGACGCGGGCACGACGGACGCCGCGCTGGCGCAGCTGATCGAGCAGCGCAAGGTGCGCCGGGTTCGGTTTCGGGGGGTGACCGTCTACCAGGCTGTGGTCAGTTGAGACAGCAGCCGCATAGGGAGAGATTCATGAGCATTCGATACGACACGCAAGACGACCCGGTGATCCAGGTGGTGTTGACTGAGGTGGCGGGGGTCCACATTCACATCGAGACCACCAGGTCCGGCAAGGTGCTGCTCAACGGCGCATTGGTGGATCCTATGGCGCTGCAGCGGGCCGACGTCAGCGATGGTTGCTTGCCAGGATCCCTGGCCTTCGACACGCCCCCCGCCGGGGCCGAGGCACCATGAGGCTGTTTCTTTGCGAGAAACCCTCGCAGGCGGCCGATATCGCCAAGCACGTCGGGGCTCGCCAGGCGGGGCAAGGCTGCCGCACCGGCCCGGGCGTCACCGTCACCTGGTGCATCGGGCATTTGCTGGAGCAGGCGCCGCCAGAGCACTACCAGCCTGAGCTGGTGCGCTGGGCGCTGGAGCACCTGCCGGTGCTTCCCCAGCAATGGCACATGCAGGTGAAGGCGTCCACCAAAGCGCAATACGCGGTGGTGGCCCGGTTGCTGAAGCAGGCCTCGGAAGTGGTGGTCGCCACGGATGCCGACCGCGAGGGCGAGGTGATCGCCCGTGAGGTGATGCAGCTTTGTGGCTACCGGGGCCCGGTGAAGCGCCTGTGGCTGCGCTCGCTGGACGACGCGTCGGTCAAAAAGGCACTGGCCAAGTTGCTGCCGGGAGACCAGACCTTGCCTCTGTACCACTCGGGCCTGGGGCGGGCACGGGCGGATTGGTTGGCCGGCATGAACCTCACCATGGCCCTGACCAAGGCCTTTGGTGGCGGCAAAGGTGGGGTGGTGCACTGTGGCCGGGTGCAGACGCCCGTGCTGGCCCTGGTGGTGCGCCGGGAGCGCGCCATCCGGGACTTCGTGGCCAAGCCCTACTTTGTCCTGAAGACTTTGTGGGAGATCTCCGGCGCCGCCGTACCCATGACCTGGCAAGCACCGCCCGATCGTCTGGACCGCGATGGCCATTGCGTTGATGAGATGCACATCCAAGCGGTGGCCCGAAAGGTGCAGGGCAAGGCGGGCCGTCTCATCGAGGTGGATCGCCAGGACAAGACCGAGCCGCCTCCCCTGCTCTATTCGCTGAGCAGCTTGCAGAAAGAGGCCTCGGCTCGGTATGGCATGGGGGCCCAGCAGGTGCTGTCCATCGCCCAGGCGCTCTACGAGAAGCACAAGGCCACCACCTATCCCCGCACCGACTGCGAGTACCTGCCCAAGAGCATGCTGGCCGAGGCTTCGCAGGTCTGCGAGGCGATCAAGGCGGCCGATCCGGCCCTGGGCCGCCTGGTGGCTATGGCCAACCTCACGGAGGCCTCACGGGCCTTCAACGACCAGAAGATCACCGCTCACCACGCGATCATCCCGACGATGAATGCCGGCGTGAAGATCGGGGTCCTCAGTGCGCCTGAGCGCTTGATCTACGACCTCATCCGCCGGCGCTACCTCGCGCAGTTCCTGGGCGTGTATCGGTATCAGGAAACCCGAATCCTCGGGCGTTGCGAGGGCGAGGACTTCTCGGCCACGGGGCGTGTGCCCCTAGTGCCGGGGTGGAAGCGGGCCTATGCCGAGCTGGTCACCGAGCCGACCAGACCAAAAAAGGCGGCGGACAAGCCTGAGGATGAAGAGGCACCCAAGGACCTGGCCTTGCCAGCGGTGCAGCTCGGGCAGCAGCTCATCAACCGGCGCGCAGAGGTGGTCAGGACGCAGACCAAGCCACCGAAGCGCTACACCGAGGGCACGCTGGTGGCCGCCATGGAGTCGATCGACAAAGAGATCGAGGACCCACGGCTGAAGAAGGTGATGCAGACCAAGGAGAAGGCGGGCATTGGCACCGATGCCACCCGAGGGGCCACGTTGGAGGGGCTGTTCAAACGCGGTTACTTCGCCAAGGAGGGCAAGAACATCGTGCCCACCGACCGCGGTCAGCAACTGATCGCCATCGTGGAACAGGTGGTGCCCCACATGGCCGACCCCGTGCTCACCGCGCTCTGGGAGGCTCACCTGGCCAAGGTGGAGAGCGGAAGCCTGTCGCTGGCGACTTTCGAGGCCCAGTTGGGGCAATGGCTCACGGGGTTGGTGGAGAGGATTCGGCGGATGGAGGGTTGATCGATGGTCCTTGCTTCGCCCCCATCGCACCATAAGCCCGAAATCTATAGTTGGATAAAACATGCCACGCAGGATTCACAATCCTTCGAATGCGGATGGATCTGAGTCGGAGCGAGTACAGGAAGATCTCGGTGCCATGAAGGAGATCGCAGCGGTCATTGAGGTTGCAACATACGCCTCGGCGTTGTCCTTTTTCTTGGCGACAGTCTCTGGGAAATATTCGTCCCACCCGTCAAACGCAGGCCACGGCACGATGCATGTTTGACCGTCAGATTGGGTATAGAGAATCCAAGCTGTTTCATCCCGTAATCGATAGAAAATAAAGGCGGATCTCGGCTTTTTATCCGGCGCCCATGGATATACGATCGCATCGGGAGAAGGATCTGGGAATGGGTTTTGCGGGAGCGGCTGTCGATTACTGAGGGATTCAATGTTCGGTTCATGCAATCGTTTGTCAAGCGCAGCCCACTTCAGTCCTGCAGCATATCGAGCCGTTGTCTCTTCCTTCTGAATCTGCTGAAGAAGGCGTTCTCGCGCATTTCCCACCAGTCCAAACACATCACGCTGGTGCACCCACGAGAATCGTCCCGTCCTTGAAATGTGGCCGGTCACATCAGTGAGTTTGTGCAAATCGCTCGGATGGGGCATGGGAAACCAATAAACGAGCTGCGTTGTTTGGGCCAGAGGCTCTGTTACGGGAGGGAACCTGGGGGGCGTGCTAGTCACCATGATGCTCAACTCGGCATCAAGCCCATTGTCCAAACGACCGCGGGCAACCGGCGTGTTTTTGGTTGGACGGTCAGACCAGAGCAAAGAGTCTGGTACGAACTGGGTGCTCCATGACACACGCTGCCTCAGATGTCTCACCGACACCGTTACCTCGTAAGCGGGGAGCACGAGTTGGTGTGGCTGCCGAAGATGCTCAGTCGCGATTCGTATGAGCAGGTTCAAGGCGCCCACCTCGCACTCGGGCCTCTCTTGGCCCGATTCGTGAGCGAAGTGCCACTGAAGCTGATCGCCCTGCTTGGCCACCAATGGACTGAAGCATACCGGGCACACGCAGCCGCAGGCACTTCCTCGAGGAACTTGGTCGGCGAACCGGATAGCCCCCTCTCGATCGAGGGCTGCAAATAGTTGTGTCATGGACTCTCCTCCCTTACGCTCTGCTAGAGATCGTACTTGTGGTCCTTTGTCCAGCCAACCACGGTATGAAGACTGGCCTGCGGCGCAGAACTCAGAGCTAAGGTGTTGTCAAGATCTAGGGGGATGAAAATGACCAAGGCAGACGATGACTCCCACTTGTTGGAGACGATTGCGTCGGGCAGTCGATACTATCCACGCGATGACCCTCACCGGCCTCTCATTGAATCACTAGCAAAAAAGTGGGTCTCACGTGTCCGTCCGGTGATATCCCGAGTCAATGAATCTGACGAGGAATCTGGAACGGTGATTGGGTGGGCTCTCGAAGACTTGCCTACGATTGATGCCCGAATGCTTTCATTCCCGGGTGAATCGGGTCTTTCACTGCTGATTCGCATGCCCCTTGGATTCATTCCGAAGTGCTTGGCTTTGAGCAACAGGGCTCATGTAGCCAGAGTATTCGAGGCCTGCAACCCTATCGTTGCCGATGTATTTGGCGACTGGGACATTAACAATCCCAATGTCGGCCTTCTTTCTCTCGGTCCGCAAGGGGGTCTAAGTGAATATTCATTTCACTCGGCTCTTGATGTGATGACCTTGGCTCTTTTTCATGAGATGGCTCATGGGCTTGAGTATTTTGAAACAATCAAAAACTCCGATGAGTTTAGGGCCATGGAGGCCTGCGCAGATGAGGGGGCTGGTTACCTTTTTGCAAAGTCCATCCGAGACTTCGCTGAACATGGGGAAGTTGATGACCACAAGGCTTTGAATCGTCTGATAGACGCCGCCTTCTTTTTGTCGACACTTATTCACTGGGCCTCCCCCAATTCTGGCAATTATCACCACCCGATCGTGAGGATGGATTGTTTTCTCAGGGGCGCCAGTCTTGCATTGAATGGGATCGATAACAAAGCCTTGCGGAACATACATGTCCAAGCCTACGATCGCTGTTTGGAATATTATTTATCGTTGTCTGTCTTTGCTCCCGATGAATTAGTGTATTGGGAAGACCAAAATCTGATTGATCACGAGAGAATGCTCTTCCAGCGAGAGACTCGTCCTCTCATGTATGCCATGCGAACAAATTTGGTGCGACGGTCAATGCTGCGACCAATGAGTTTTTTTATTGACCGTCTTTTTTAGCCTCCCCTCTCTGAATTTTATCTTTTTACAATCAAAGCCTGCAGGGCCGATCTAGGAGTGACAATGCATAAGGTCTCATTTCGCATGCTTTGCGCGGATGAAGAACTGGATTCTCAAATTAAGGCATTGCGGAAAATACTTCCGCCTTCGATGTCGCTAAATCAACGATCCAGCACTTGGTATATCGATGTTGAGTCTGACACTCCAGAAGATGTGAAGATGAAGTATCATGTCGATCGAGAGTTGGATCGACTGTACTTTTTATCTGGCACCCGAATTAAGGCGGAGTCGTGCACAAGCTCTGTGGGGGTCGATCTCAAAGGCTATTTTGCAGTCAAAAGCCTCGTCCCGATAGGGATAGGACCTCAAAGGTGGGATTATTCGCTTGGTATACAACTTAGGCTCTGGTCTCTCTCCAAAGAGACTGAGTACTCACCGGTAAGGCTTCTGCTTCTCTATCAAATAATTGAATTGTCAGATGTTGTGAGTGCTACATATCTGAACTCCGGTGAACCACCCGATCCGTTAACAGAATGTAGATTGCTGAGGAACCTTGTGACTCATGCGGGTGATGTGGGGGGTGAAGAGCTAAAGCGCTACTGCGAATACTTAGGCATGCCTGCACTTATGTTCGACGTAACTGATGAGTCATATCTGGCGCTCGTATCGTCCAAATGCCAGTTCGTAGAGGACCAGGCAAGGCAACTAATCAGGAAAAAGATGGAGTATTGAAGTAAGGGTTAACAGCCAGCCCCTGCTGGGCGCTGGCTGTTAAGTTGGTCAAGCCGCCACGAGCTGCTTGGCCAAGGCGACTTCGATGCTGTCGCCGTCTTGATTGAGTACGTCCAGGCCCGTCTCAGGCATGTCGCCCGAGGTGGACTGAGACACCGCGATCTTTTTGCTCATCAGCGTCAGGCACTGCTCTTGTGCAGTGCCCCGGTAGCCCAGGAACAGCACGCGAACAGGGTTCTTCTGCCCGATGCGCCAGCTGCGGCGCGCGGCCTGCAGCAAGGTGTAGACGTTGTAGCCCGTCTGCATGAACACGATGGTGGGGAACTCCAGCATGTCCAGGCCCGTTTTGACGAGCTCGGGGTTGGTGATGATGGCGTCGATGCCCCGGTCGACCTGGTCGGCCAGCCAGTCCTCGCGCTTGGCCGCCTCCACGGTTGACCGCAGCACCGCCACCTTGAAGCCGGCTTGCTCCAGGATGGCTTTCAGGCGGCTCGTCGTGTCTCGGCCGCCGGTGTAGGTGGTGTAGACCAACACACGACGCCCCTGGCCTCTCTCTTTCCGGCAGATGTCCAGCAACTCGCGTTCCTTGGGCATCCGGTCGGCCTCTGTGTACAGGGCCGGCGCACCGGCGAGCAGGACGCGCCGATGCGGGTGGTAGACGTTCTCGTCGCGAAACGCGCAGTCAGGCCAGGCCAGCAGCACATTGAGCACCACGCCCAAAAGGGAGTGATCACCGGCCCGCAATGAGTCGTTCAGGATTCGCCGCAGCGGCACCGTCAGGCGCGCGTTGTAGGTTTGCGCCTGCAGCTCGTCCATGGCCACCGGGATGAACAGCTCTTCGTAGGGTGGCAACACGTTGCCTCCGATGTCCTTGAGCTTCAGGAACGCGGTGTAGGGCACCACGTATCGCATGATGCCCTTGGGCCCGAAGCCAGGGCCTTTGCTGACGCTGGTCTTGTCCTTGTTGCCCTTGGCTGTGCGGTGCGAGCCTTCGTCCATTTCCTTGCGCGTCTCGATCAGCACGCCGTGCGCCGCCATGAAGGCATTGCTGGCTGGGCCGATGGAACCAAGCTCGTTGTAGGTGAAGCCGTCCTCGATCATCATCCGGGGATTGAGCCGGTAGAGCAGGTGAAACAGGTCATCGGCGTAGCCGCCCATCAAGGTGCCCGTCAGCAGCACTGTCTTGGAACAACATGCCGCCAGCACGCCCATGGCCTGGCCTTGGGCTGAGCCTTCGTTTTTGTACTCATGCCCCTCATCGACCAGGAGGCAGCCGAAGAAGCCCTTGGGGAGGTAGCGTTTGATGAACTCAGTGGGCTGGTAGCCACCCTGTCCGAAGCTGATCTCGTTGTTACCGAGAAACCGCTCCATGCGCTTGGCCTGGCGGTCTGAGAACAGCAACTCGCCGTCTTCGTCCATCAGGTTGATGAAGTTGTGGAAGTTGTCTTCGAGCATGTTGGCCAGCATCGACTCTCCGAAGTTGCGCACCAACCTGGAGGCCGTGACTTCGCCAATGCCCGGGATTTGCCGTAACGCATCGAGTACCCGCTCACGCGGTGACTTTTCGGCTGTCTTGCCCCGCGCAAGCGTCCACAAGGGACTCTGGCAATGGTGGCAATACAGACGCCGCTTGTTGAGGTACAGATCGGTGGTGGCCAGGCCCGCCTGCAGGGGCGCGTTGTCTTCGTCGTGGATGACCTCGCCGCAGGCGCTACAGGCCGCTACTCGCAGGACCTGGCGCTCTCCGTCAGCCGAGGAGGTGCCATAGATGCGGGTGTTGTAGACAGGGCGCCAATCGAAGCCCATGCGCATGCGCACACGGCCCAGGACGAAGAACTCCGGGTGCTCAGGCTTGTTCCGCATGGCGCGGATCTGTAGGAGCTTTCGGAGCGTGTCTGGACCGTTGAGGATCCAGACACGCGCCTTTGGGACGGTTTGAATGATCTCGCGGCGCCATTTGTAGACCAGGTGTGGCGGCGAGATCACCAGCGCGCGCTGGTGGCCCTGATGGTGCAGCAGGCTGGCCAGCGCGATGCCCATGAGTGTCTTGCCCGTGCCCATCTCGCCATTGATGACGGCACCGCTTTCGCCGGCGTCGAGCAACAGGCTGGCGATTGCGTGGACCACGTCGCGCTGGGCGTCAAAGGGCTGTCGAATCAGCCCATTCAGCACGGCATCCCAGTGTGCACGCCGTTCACCTTGGTGAATGGGCGGGTTCTGGGCTTGCACCGCATCGAGCAGGCCATCACCGAATTGGTGGATGAAGTCGTTGAGCGGCAGGATCTGCTCGGCGGGCGACTGGGAAGGCGTTGCGCCGGGCAGTTCGGTCAGCTGGGTGAGCTCTGGTGTTTCGGTGTTCATATGGATCTCCTTGGGGTTGGGCGGAGACCACCCCCTGCAGGGAGTGGCTCCCCGCGTGGGTTGAAAAGTTGGATTGCCTGGGCCCGTCTCGGACGCAACCAGACTGGAGGCGGTGGGTCAGCCCACTTCGGCGCTGATGGCTGGCTCCGCCGGCGGCGGACTGACCAAAAGCGGTATCGGAGGTGAGGTGGCGAGGAGCGCATCAGCGCCCTCTTCCCCATCAGGACTCAACGTCAATGCGTGCCGACGCACCAGATGCGTCACGATGCTGGCCAGGCGCGCCTGGTCAAGTTGCACCTTGATCACCACGAAGTCGCCTATCGGCTCGCTGAGCACAGGGTGCACCTGGTCGTTGCCGCCCTGTCCCATGCGAAGCAGCATGCCCTCGCGGGACAGTGCTTCGAGGATCGGCTCACGCCAATGCGGCAGCAAAGGAATGGCCGCCAGTTGGCTGACGGCGGCCCAAAGACGTTCATTGACCCTTGACGTTGCCCCATCGCGGGCCAGGCGCTCCACCACCCAAGCCACGTCCGCCCCTTTCTGGGGTGTTCGCAGTGCCGGGTGGTACAGCCAGAGGTGAGTCAGGTTGCCGTACACGCCCTGAGGTAGGCGGCCAGTGAGCTTCTCCAGCTCCTTGGCATTGCAGACGCTCACGCGCTGAGGTCTTCGGCTGCTTACCTGCTCGGAAGGTTTCAGCATCAACTCGGCCAGGCCGTCTTGGTGCTGGGCGCCCAGCTGCATGCGGGCCAGCAGTTCCTTGGTGGCGGTGTCCCGGCCAAAGACGCTCAGGAAGAGCAAACGCCCTCCCTCATCGCGCAGGCAGGCGTCGACAAACACATCGGCGCATCGCTCGATCTCATACAGCATGCCCGGCCTCCTGCAGGTGCTCTTGACTCAGCTTGGAGGGCCAAACACGCAGCCCGGGGCTGTGTTCAGCGCCGAGGCGGATGGGTAAATGGGGGGTGGATAGATGACTCATGGGGATGGATCCTTTGAAAGAGGTATGGCCACCCCCATGCGGGTGGCCCCACAGGGTTGACGAAGGAAAGTTGAATCAGACGAGGCCCAGGGCCGCCATGGAGGTGGCCGTCCCCTCGCCCACGATGAAGTGGTCAAGGACGCGCACATCGATCACCGCCAGCGCGGTTTTCAGCGATCGGGTCACCACTTCGTCTGCCCGGCTTGGCTGAGTGCAGCCGCTGGGGTGGTTGTGCGCGAGCACGACCGCGGCCGCGTTGAGCTGCAGAGACAGACGAACGATCTCTCGGGGGTAGACCGAGGTTTGCGTCAACGTGCCCCGGAACATCTCGCGAGCCTCGATGAGCCGGTTCTGAGAGTCCAGGTAGAGCACCCAGAACACCTCGGACGGCTCGTTGGCCAGCTTCATCTGCAGGTAGCTTTGCACCGCCTGTGGGTTGTGAAACGGCACGATGCCGCTACGCAGTTGCTCGGCCAACGCACGGGTGAACAGCTCCCGAGCGCAATGCAGACGGTAGGCCGCCTCGTCGCCCAGATACGCCGGCACAGCCTCGTTGCTGAGTTGGCAACTCGGTGCCAGTCCGCACAAGGCGGCCAGGCTCTCCGGTCGACCAGCGACTGGCGTGCCTGTCAGCACGCCGAGCAGTTGCTCATCGCTCAAATGGGACGGGCTGCGTTTGCTCATCTCGGCCTCGCTCTCAATGCTGTGCATCGGCCATGTTCCATGTCCGTGCGAAGGCTTGCGCTCGCAGTTGCTGCGCAACTTGGCTTTGTGCGCAGTACGTCTTGCCCGTCGCGGGACACCAGAGCACCTCATCGCCGACAGCGATGGGGTCTCCAGTCTCAGCGCAATGGCCTTCTCGCTTGGCCAACAGCAGCCTGGGCTGTGGTGTTTCACGTCGTTTGAATCGCATGTGGGCTCCTTGCTCATGTGGGATGGCGCCGGTGCACATGCCCACCGGGCATTGCTGCCCGGCTGGGTTGATGAAAGACGTCCGCCCGGATAGACCGGGACGCCGGATTGCAGGACCGTCCGGCTTTGGGGTGCGAGCTAATGGCTCGCTGGGCTTACGCCGTAACAGACCGCCCTACCCTGGGGGCAGAGCGGTTTCGCCGCGGTAAGGCCAGATGACGGCTCGTCAGTGCTACTGGATGGTCACGAGATGCCCCAGGGTGGGGCCAGGTGTGAAGTCGATGGCGCGAATCACTGGCACGAACTTGTCCGTGAAAGTCCGCACCTCGCGCATTTCACCTTTTGGGCCCACCTCTTCATAGGACACCTTCAGGCTTCGGTCCTTGTGGGTGTCGCCCTTGACGAGCAAGGTGCGGCCTTGAGGCGATCGCACGACACCGGAGATCTGGCCAGCCGCCAAGGCGAGGGCCAGGTGCCAATCGCGCAGGGCCCTCAAGGGCCTTCGGTGTGCTTGCACCCGGGTGCCGAAGTGTTGGTCGAATTGCGGCCAGAGCGTGGCCCCATGCACACGGCTGAGCTCGTGCTGCAAACCCTCCGCCTCGATGCGGCTGGCCACGAAGTGAATGGCATCGGTATGGCAACAGGGCACCTGGTAGGTGGGCTCAGACCAGTGCTCAGGCAACTCAGGTGGCAGGTCACCAGAGCCTATGGCCTCCAGCTGGCGGGCCAACTCGATGTCGAGCCGGTCGTGCTTGCGCTTGATGCCCAGCAGCACGCATTGTTTGAACTTTCGCTCCGGTGCCATGAACACCCGCACCTGTCGGTAGCTCTTGGCCACCAAGGTCGCGAACTCGGCATCAAAGACGTAGTGCGGCACGATCAGCACGAGCAGTCCGTCGGGGGCGAGCCAGGGGTGCGCCAAACGGAAGAAGTGCTTCTCCAGGCGTTTGCGGCCGCCCCTGGCGGCATCGAGCTGGGCCTGATCGCTGACCAGGTCACCATAGGGCGGGTTCAGGAAGAGCAACCCGAACTGCCGCACCCGAATCGCCATGTCGGCGATGTCCGAGTGCGCCACCACGTCGAGCCATTGCCGAGCGTTCTGCGCACGCTCTCCGTTGTACTCAATGCCGAAAGTTTGCGGCTGGGCACCCAGCCCCGTCAGGTGAGCGCCCAATTCAGCGAGCGCAGCGCCCTCCCCGCAACAGGGATCGAGCAGGCTGACCTTGCCGTCTGCAGGAGCATCAAGCGCTTGAAGCAAGCGGCCCAGCGTGTCCTCATCGGTGGGGAAGTACCCGTTCTTGACGAAGTTGTTCGCGAGGCGGGAAAACATCAGTGCCATGTGAGGCCTCCGAAACAAGATGACGGGGCCCCGGCGGGGCACCCGTCGGGTTGAAGAAAAGGCGATGAGGCGAAGGGTCAGTCGCCCAACACCCAGTGCTGGCTGGTCGCGTTGAAGGAATAACCGGCGGCTTTGAGTCGCTCACGCTGCGCGCGGAACTGCGCGCGATCGACAGTGGGGTCAAGGGCAATGGGCGATCCCCGTTGGGCGAACTGGGGATAGAGCTCAACGCCGAAGAGCTTCTCGTCGTCGTGCTCCGCTCCTGCTGAACTCACCCTTGTCTTGCCCTGGGCCAAGGCAGGTGCCGGCTCAGGCGAGGGCCTGGCAGGCAGCGCCTGGTCACCGGACGGTAGATCGGGCTCGTCCAGGGGATCTGGCTCAGGTTGTGCCGTGGTGTCCTGGGGATGCGCGTGCTGTGCCTCATCGATCAAGAAGCCGCCTTCCGCGATCAGGGCCTGGATGTAGGTGAAGGTGCCGCGCCGCCACGGGACGGTTTTGGTCCGAAGCTCCTCGATGAGGAACTCGCCCACATACCGGCCTGGCGCGTACTGGTCGATCTCCTTGTCGGTGACCTTGAACTCGCCAATGCTGGTGAGCAGCATGCCCACACAGAAGGGGCCGCGACGGCCATTGATTTCCTCGACAACGAGGGTGCCGCGAATCTTTTCCATGGATTTTTCTGCTTGAACTGAAAAAGCCAGGAAGTGCCCCCAGGGGGAGGCATCCCCCTGGGGTGGTGTTGGCCAGATGGCCGTAGGTGATTGATCGTCAGGCTAGCAACGTGGGTCCAGAGACCAATCGCGGATCATCTGCTCCCACTTTTGCAGCTGTTCAGGTGGCTGCGCTGGCCAGCTCCTCGGTCTTGAGAAACAGCGCACGTCCGGCCTCCCGGTATTGGGTCGCATAGCTCCCTCTCCCCTCGGCGGTCCAACCTGAGCAGAACTCAAGCTGCTCGTCCACCAAGGCTGCGTAGGCGCCAGCGCCAAGGTTGTCGCCGAATAGGCTCTGGGTCAGTTCGAAGAATGCCAGCATGGCGACCTGGGGATCGTCGTAACCCTGTTCGGACACGACTGTGCCTGCGGGCGAGACCAACTTCACGAGGAAGCGGTTGGCGGCACCTTGGCCAGAAGAAGTTGCGTTCATGGTGTTTCCTTGAGTTCGCAAGGTGGCCGCCCGCGAGGGCCGGTTGCCCTCGCAGGGTTGATGATGAAGATGCTCCAAAGATGTCGCCGATCCTTTGGGGACCTGGAGCCAAGCGACGGGTGCGGCTTTGGCCGCGCTCTGGTCAGGCTGAGGCCTGGCTGGAGTTCACCCAAACGCCCTGGTCCTGGAGGAGCGCTTGGGTGAACCGTCTTCGCTTTGCGAGGACCGTTCGCCAGGGGGAGAAGGAGCCGGTTTTCTGAGGTGGCCAGGCACACCCGGAGCTGCAGATGGGCAAACACGTTGCCCGCCAGGAATGCAACGCCATCGAGCGGAACATTCCTGGCGAGCCAATGCGCCAGAGAAGAAAAAGGGGCGACGGGTCTTGGGCCCGTCGCAGAGGTGGGGAGCCGACTTACTGTTTCGAACAGCGCTCATGCCCGCTTTCGCGGTGGATGGCCATGGGTACGCAGAGAGAAAGGGAGCTGTCGTTTCCAAAAACGTTCTCGCATGGCCTGAGCCACTGCAGCCAACCCGAGGGGTCGAGAGCCAAACTGCTTGGGTGTGGGTAAACCCACTTCGCCGGTTTCCAGGCGCACCGGCAAGGCCTTCAAGAAACTCGCTTGCTTTGAAAAGCCCGGCAATGACCGGGCTGCTCAAAGCCGCCTGCGGGCAGGCCATGGAGGGGTAAAAAGACTGTGCTCTAGGACGCGCGTCTCAAATTGACCGATAAGCACTCACTCGCAGCGTCAGCCGGTGTGATACCTGCATCGAAGCGGGATTCAAACCAGTTGTATCGGTCGTCAATCAGATCAACGGGTTTTCCAAGTCGACGCAACTCATGGACGGCATTCAGGAGCCAAGACTGGAGCAACTTGTCGCGCTCCGCAGCGTCCAACTCTTGTTGGAGACGAGCCTGGATCTCCTGAACCAGCTCTTGGAACGAGGAATCTCCCTCTCCAAATCGGCGGTAATGTGTGACCATATCGATAAACGCCTTGAAGTGCGCGTCATCGAGGTTGCTGATGTTGCTGAGCCCAATGGGACACACAGCGCCGTCCCAGAGCGCCATCACGACACGGCGCAGCCAGCCTGCGGTGCTGTAGTGACCGAGGACTTTGCTCCGATGGATTTCAAAAGGTGAGGTCATCTCAGTTCTCCCGAGTTCGTAATGCTCACGAGGGCCGCATGCTCTCGCTTGGTTGGTGATGAGGGTGCGCCGGGGATGTGGCCGATCCTTTGGGGGTCTCGAGCCGGGCATCGAATGCGGATTGCTCCCCGCCCTGGTGAAGGCGCGAGAGGGGTAAAAAGACCGTGCCCGAAGGCACGGCTTAAAGGGAGGATTTCGCTGTTCAGCCGTGCGTGCCGTCGCGGTTCTCGCTGGGCGCAGATGCCTGGCTGTCGGGTTTGACGTACTCGTACGCCAAGGCGTACGAAGAAGCGCCCTGGGCCTTCACCCAGACATGGCTGACAAAGAGCAGACGCCCCTTGAGGACCATGCCGGTTTGGCCGGCCCGATCGCCCTTGGTGATGGTGTAGGAATCGATGTACTGGTCACCGATCTTGAACCGCACCATGACCTTGCAGTCACGGTCATTCGCCTGGGTCTCGAATTGCTTCAATACCTGGGCGGCTTGCTCACTCGCAGCCTTGACGTCGAAAGGCACATAGGTCAATCCGTCGTTCACCCCCTTCTCACCATGAAAGGCGCTGATGGAGGCGGACGTGAAGGAAGGCCCTTTGCGAACCGGCACCTCGCGAACGCGGCTGAGGTAGCCGAGCCCGACGGTGTGCATGTCGACGTAGTTGTTGCCCTCAGCGCTGTTGGAGGCGCGTTGAGCAGAGGAATTGGTCTTGGACATGGGAAGCTCCTTTGAAGAAAAGAGGGAATCCCATGCCCCGCCGGGGATTGGAATCCCCATTGGGTTGACGTTGAAAATGCTCCAGCCCTCTTAGCGAGTGCGCCGCCAGACAAGAAGTCTTGGAACCGAACGGCTTGAGTGCGACTTGCGTCGCGGCTTGGTGCTGGCAGAGCCAGCGAACAAGTAAACTAAGGTTATCAAATAAATCGCAAGGCCGCAACACTTTGAGCTATTTGGAGGTGAATTCGACCTCAGGACGAGGATCACTTCGCTGGGCTCGCCATCAAGTCGCCCACGGCACAGGTCGATTCGACAGTGCAGTCGGGCAGCTCCACCCTGCTATGGGGTAGCCACGATGGGATGCAAGGCGGTTCATCTGTGGCACGGGAAAACACCACGGTGCGCGTCAATCCGTGGGCAGCAGAAATCACGCCGAGACCAAGGTGGGGGTGATCGCGGAGCCACACCGGAGTGCCAACCGGCAGGTGTCGAGCACCGAAGAACTGCACAGCGTCGATGACGTTTCCAGCGCGAATTGACATGGAGAAGCTCCTTTCCAAGATGCCGCCCGACATTGGGCTGTTGGGTGTCTTGGGGCGCCTCCCCTCCTGGCGATGTGCTGAACACTCTACCAAAGGTTGGGCTGCAGCCACCCTGGTGGTATGCGTTGTCAGCAGTAGCGCAGGGTGGCTGGCTTGGTTCGGTGGCGATACCCCTTGGCTGGCCACTGCCCTCCTCCCGCTGCTGCTTTGGGCCTTGTCTCCATCGCGAGCGTTGGCGGGCTGGGTGATGGCCTGTTACCTAGCGGCCGCTGGATTGCCAGTGCCGGCCGCCGTGGCTGCATTCAGCGAATGGCCTTGGTGGGCAACCACCGCTGCACAGCTGGCCTATGTCGGGTTGTATGGCACCGTCTGGGGCGCACTGTGGGGCGGGCCTGGGGCCCTGTTGGAGCAGTCAGCTCACTTGGCTGTTGCCCTGACCGTTTTCACACTGCCACCGGCCGGCACCTTGTTCTATGCCCATCCGCTCATGGCAGCCGGTGTCCTGTTTCCAGGGACGGGACCATTCGGCTTCGTTCTCACCTACGCGTGTGTGGTCAGCGTGGTTGGCCTGCTGCAGACACCAGGGAGCCGCCTCGCCACCTGGTGCTTAAGCCTGTTGCTCCTCTTGTGCCTTGTGGGCCACCTGCATGGCCCGGGCGTTCCATCGTCGACTCTGCGGATCGCGGCAATTGACACTCATCTCCCCCAATACCCCCATGCCATTCCAGCGCGCCATCAGCGGCATGAGACCCTGATTCGTGCCGCCGAAAACTCGATGCACTCTTCGCTTCCTCCCGATCTGGTGCTCCTGCCCGAAGGCGTCGCCGGTCTGCGCGAGCCACGTGTGAGTTGGCATTGGAGCGAGCTGGCCAGGACGGCCAAGGCCCAGGGCATCACGATTGCGGTTGGTGCTTCCGTCGTCTCGCACCGAGATGCCGCCGGCAAGCCCATCCACTTCGTCAACACGCTTGAACTGATGGGCGCACACGCGGGAGAGCTCCGGGCACAGGCTTCCGTGCCAATAGGTTCATGGAAGCCATGGGCAACTGCGGGCCACTACCCCGAGCGCTGGTGGACCAGGCCAGACCAGGTCATGGTCAAGAACGAAGCCATCGGAGCGATCTTGTGTTGGGAAGAGCTCATGCTCTGGCCTTGGCTTTCTCATTGGGCCGAGGGCTCTCAGGTCCTGCTCGTCGCCTCCAACACCTGGTTCGACCCCAGCGGCCGGATCGACTTCGCTCAACGCAGGGCGACTGTTGCCATGGGTGCCTTGCTCGGGTTCAGGGCTGTACGGGCAGCGAACACCAGCGGGTGGTACCCTGACCCGGATACCCGCTAACCTGCGACCATCTCCTCGCGGCTATCATCGGTCCAAGGCGTTCCGAGGGCGAGTGAAAAACGGGCGCGCTGCCCTGCAATGGGTCTTGCGGTTAGCGAGGGAAACAGAGACTCGCATTGATTCCATAGGAATCAGCAAAAGGTGCTTCGGCACCTTTTTGTTTGGGGTATGGGCTTCACCCCTGGCCTGATAGGACACACCATCGATTCGGGCTGCAACGCGAACAGTTTGGCCACCACGCAACCTATCGCACTCACGCTGTCGCTCATCGCACAAGATGGCCTCATCGGCTTCGATCTTGACGTCGTGCGCGACGCCGCGTTGGACATTTGGTATGGGCTCGAAGAAGCCGATTCACCACATGACGCTTCACAAGCCGGAGAATCTTGGAATTGCAGTTGACTGACCGGAGGTCAGATAGGCAAAGGGCCCGAGGGTAACCCTTGGGCCCCAAGGTTATCCGAAGCGCTTCATTGCGTGTAGAAAATACCGGACACGCCGCCGTTCGAGTAGTAGGCCCGCACCTGGTAGCCCTGGCAGCCTTGGAGTGCAGAGCCCCACCAGACGGTCCAGCTCGTGATCGTTCCGGCCGAGGGGTTGCCTTCTGGGAGCAAGGCCAGGTACGGCCCCGAAGTCTGGCTGTCGTCGTACATCCAGCACCCTTTGACCACAATCGGACTGGACCCCGTCGACACTGATGGGTTGTAAATGCGTTTGGTGCCTTCGCCATAGGGTGCCGCATTGCTGTCGACGGAGCCGTCACCATTGATTCGCACCCAGACTCTCCCGTCACCCAAGTACCTGGTCTGGTTCGTGAACAGCGTGGTCCAGGCGCGATCAAAATCACCCGGCAGTGATACACAGGTTCCGCCTGAGAAAACCTGACCGGTAGGGCAATTAGTAGGACTGGGTGATACCTCCCTGATAGTCACTACTCCAGAGAGCCTCTCCGGCCTGGTGTGATCGTCAACACATTGGGGGTAGTACCTGCTACGCAAGCCTGCAGCGATTTCAGGGCGGTAGTCATTGATGCACGTGGCAAGCTGTCCGCTTTGTGCGTTTGCTGGCCCTGAGATGAAACGCTGTCCCATCTGTGCGTTTGCTGGTCCTGAGATGAAACAGGCCAGGCAAGAAGCGGTCAGCGTAAAGGCCAGATATCTTGATCGGATGAGGTGCATGGTTCGGTCCCTTAATGCGTTGGATGCGGCGTGCGACGTCGCCTTGGGCATCGGTATCGATGCCCCGATCTGGAGGTGGTGTGCCTTGGTGCGTCGCCATGCACGCAAGGGGTTCAAGGGCCGCCAGGCCCCAATGACCTCGGCTCCTTCAGCAGGAGTTGTGTCACTTGGTGTTGAAGGCACCCCGCGCCCGCTCGGTTGAGCAGGCGCCGCCAGATCAGATCCCGGGGCCAAACGGCTAAAACGGCGTCACCTGAGCTGCACTCAGGTAGTCATTCGCCCTTGAAGACGCCTGTGGTGAAGCTGAAGGCCCGGGACCAAGCGCCTGTCGGGTTGTTGCCCGACACGAGCGTGGAAAGCGTGCCGTTGAGGATGACGTCGTAGGTCCTGTTGTCGGCCAAACGTTCGGTCGGGACGAGGAAGACTTCATTGGTCTCAACGATTCCATGTGGATCGGTCGTGCGTGTCAGCAGACGGGTGTTTACCGGTGCCCCACCCCTGGCAACGATTGAGCTGGTCTGCAAATTCACGGTAACGGTTGACCCAACACTCGTCATTACGTAAACGGGTTGCCCGTAGGGGGTTAGGTCTCGATTGACATCGGGAAAAGGGTCAGGCTCCTCGCCAGCGAACACGGGCTCAACGCCGGAAACCCCTTGGCAGGGAAAGGTTGCAATCGTGGTCCGCCCCAGCTGCTGCATCTGACGTTCCCGCGGCGTCCCAAAGTTCACGTTCAGGTACTTCACCGATGTATTCGGGCTGGTTGCCTGATTGCTGATGCCAATCCCCACTTCGCGATTCAACGACATGCCGCCCGCCAGGTGATAGGGAGCGGCCAGCAGCGCCCTCAGGTGAGCCGTGGCGGCCAGTTCGGTCGCGGACACAAGACTGAAGGTTGTGTTTCCGACGGTACCGGCGCCCCAAACCAGGGTACCCAAGATCTCAGTCCCTTGAGACCACGAGTAACCGGCCGCTGTTAGTCGATCCCATACCGTTACTCCGGTGAAGCCGGGAACCCCTGGTGTTTCCCTATGGCCCGCGTAAGGATCTTGGTGAAGATAGGCGGCATGGTTCTGTGCAGCCTGGTCGATCAGTGCGTTCTGGGCCACTTTGCCGAAGCCGCAGCGGCTTCTGTAATCGTTCAGCAGGTTGAACACCGCCTGCTTTTCGTTGGCGTACGGTCCGCTGTAGTTGGCGGGCGCCACGGTGGTGACCAGGTCGTCGCCCTGCTGAGGGCCTGCGCCATCGGTCACTGGAGCACCCCCTCCTCCGACCTCTGCAGTTGAGCCGCCCCCGCCACCACAGGCGGCCAGGGCCAACAAACTCGCCGCACTCGCGAATTGCAAGACGCGCTTCTTCATGTCGATTTCTCCCTTGTGAACTGGACGATGCGAATGGAACACCCACGCGTGGGTTGGCGCGTCGTGGCGGTGCATCGCCGGTGCAGATTTCGTTGCACCGGGCGCGGCTCTTGGGCCGCTGTCACCAATTTCGGGCCATGGTATGGACCCATCCAATCGCATGCTCCCCCTCAGTATTGGCAGTAGGTCGTGATGAGGAGATCGCCCTGAATGGTTCTGCCCAAGCCATCTTTGAGGTTGACGGTCCAGTTAGGCCCGTTGTCCACCGAGTAGCGATTGAGCCGTTGAATCTGCTGCAGCTCGTTGCCTGCCCCCAGGTACAACCTTGCCCCTCGACTCCCAACTGGGCAATCGGGCTTCGGGACCAGGCCGCCGTCGCCGACCCGCCAACTGGCCATCTCGACCAGATAGCCCATGCGGTCATCAAGCCGAACGAAAGCTGCGTTGGTGCAGATCAGCATCACGCCGGTGGCAGTGATGGCCGTGATGCCATTCGGGCTGCAGGGCGTCCCTTCGGCGGCCACGCGATTGACAGGGCTCCAGACGCCAGTGGAGGGATCGCAGATGGCCAGGCCGCCCCCGATCAAGCCACGGAGTACCGTGGTGGCGGCGGTGGTGACCTGCGTGGCGCCCACCTGAGTGCTTGGGGTACCGCAGGTGTCGCCAGCGGAGACGGGCGACGTGAGGCCAAGTGCTGGGGTGGCGACCGACTTCCTTGCACCGGTTCGTCCATCGTCGTGGATGGCCAGCGCGTCGATGCCAGAACTGGTCTGGATGGTGAACACGGTGCCGGCGGCGCGCACGCCCAGCGAGTTGTCACCGTACAGAGTACCGAGAGCCGACCAAAAGCCCTGCTCACCGCGCACCCGGCCGTTGGTGTCGACCTGGAAGCCCGTTCCTGTGTTCCCCAGTTGAACGGTGCCGGCCGCGCTGCTGAAAATCCCCGTTCTTGCATTGAGGCGTCCGTCGCATTGGATGTCGATCTGGCCATTGCGCAGCAGCTTGATGCAGGCGGTACCCGTGGAAGGGTCGGCGGTCATCAGGTCCCCGTTGACGCGCAACGTCTCGCCTGTCGGCGTGACTCCCGTGATGGTGAGGCCACCCCGCAGGTCCAGGTCCCGTGTGTCGCGTACCCGGGCGAAGGCCTCGAAGACCCCCGCGTCCACATTGCTCTGGCCACACAAGATGCCACTGACCGAGCCCAAGGGGTTGGGCTGCAAGATGGACGCACCTCGAATCTGTGAAGGGGCGCTGTCGTGGCTGCGCCCTCCTCGCCCGGACATGGCCATCATGGCCACGGTGGCAAGGTCTTCCCGAAACCGCCCTCTCGACTGAAAGGGCTGGGTCAGGCAAGCCATGGCAGTCAACTGGCAGTTCGGCCCTGGGCAGTTGGTGCGCGTGAGGAACACGCGAATGGACTGGTTGTTGGGAGCCGTCGAAGGAAAGGCGCTTGGTAGCCTGCCCAGCGCTCGAAGCTCGGCCAGTGTGGGCTGGAGGTCGTTGGCGACACCGGCGACATCGGTGCCAGCAGAAAGCCGCAGGAACTCATTGAGCATGTAGCGCTGGGCCCCCGCGGCCACCGTGTCCACGTACACACCGGTGGCCACCGCGTTGATGTCGTCGGCTTCCTGTATGAGCCGTGTGCTGCTCCACACCGCCATCAAGGCGGTGATGGCCAACACCAGGATGAGCTCGATCATGGGCATGGGGCGATCCTCCCGTGTGAACTGGGACCCAGTGGGTCAGCGGAAGGTGAACACGAAGGTGTTGGTGTCTCGGTCCGTGCACAGGTTTTGCGCCGACTGACCGTTGTAGACGGTGTTTGCGGGTACGGACTTCACCACCACGTTGTTGATGCGGATGATTTCGCTGGTGTTCTGCAAGGCCGTCGCGAGGCCAGGGCAAGCCGCGACGTTCACGTTATTGAGGGTGGCGGTCCAGCTGTCGCCACTGCTGGTAATGGTCGCTGGCGCCACGACCAAGGTGGCACCAGTGGCGCCCAGCCCATGCGTCAGCGTAGCGGCGGCGCCGGTGCCAGCGACAGTCAGGACCGTGGTCCGGTCCCGCAGGGTGTTGGCCAATGCCGCCGTGGTGATTGAGGCATAGGGGGTGGGGCCCGCACCTTCGGCGTTCACGCGCAAGCGCATGACGGCCTCGCTCAGATCGGTGGCGGTGGGTTGGACCTTCCGGTCGATGATGAAGCCGTTGATGCGAGGCATCGACAACAGCGCCACGACAGCGATCACCAGTCCGACAACGACCAGCTCGATCAGGGTGAAGCCGCCCTGATGGCGGCGCAGGGGGGATGGGATGCGTTTCAAGAGAATCTCCTGGGTTGTGAAACAAGAACTAGCGCGAGAGGCTGTTCATCACCGCGTCTTTCATTTCGGCGGTGCTGATCTGGATGCAGGCCACCAGCAGGACCATGGCGATGACCGCCAACAGCAGCAGAACCCAGCGCCAATAGGTGAGGGAGCGCACCAGGCGCGGAAGCCAGAGGGCCTCCACCACGTCGGCCAGCTTGGTGAAGGCGTCGGACAAGGCGTGTGAACGGGTCAGGTCCTGCAGGCGCCAGAACATGGGGCGAGGGAACACGCCGGTGTTGAAGACCTCGCTGTCGTGGGCGTTGCCGGAATCGATGCGTTCGATCAGCCGCTGCAACTGCCAGCTCTGCCAGGGCGAGCTGGCGCTGGCGCTGAGGATGTCCAAGGCGTTGCGCAGCGTCAGCATGGTGGAGCTGTTCTTGCGCGTCAGCGTGGCCATGACCAGCGCCAGCTTCATGGCATGGATCTCGTGATGAATCCGGTAGACAAGAAGGTGGCGGTCCGCCCAGTCGCGCCCGGCCCCTGTCCAGGTTTGCAGCGAGTGCACCACCCAGGCCACCAGGGCCAAGACGCCAAACGCCAGCCACCCACCCCACGAGGCCACGAACCCCGCCCACGAGGCCAGGCCGCGCCCGACCTCTCCCCATTGCTCGGTGGGCACACGAATGGCGTCGCGGAGGATGGCGACGGCCCAGATGGGCAGAACGGACGCACTCAACGCGGCGATCAGCAGCGCCAGCACGCCCAGGCCCACGGTGGCCAGCGCTGCTTGCCGCATGTGCGACTTGATGCGGCTGGTGCGGGCCAGATCGCGCAGGGCGCCCACCAGCGCCTGGCCACCCTGGTCCTGCTGTGCGCGGACGACGGCGATGTCGTCTGCAGGCAGGAAGCCTTCCCAGGTCTGGGCGAGGTTGGCGCCGGTCTCTTGGTACCGATCGGCCCAGATGGCCGAGAGCACGCCCCGTGGCGTTCCCTGAAACCGCTGCGCGTCCAGCGTGAACACATCCAGCAGTCGAAGGTCTTTGGACTGTTCCAGCCAGCTGGCCAGGTCCTCGTAGTAGTCGCCCAGGTGGCGGGCGAAGCGCTGGGTCCGCCAGGTGTCCGCGAAGCTCATGCCGGCCCCCCGGTGAGGCCCAGCTTGGTGCCAAAGACGGAGTTGCGGGCCGCGTGCATGCGGGCGGCCAGTTGTTTCTCGATTCGTTGGCGCTGCGCCAGGGTGTCGAAGGCATCGAAGTCGCGCTCGATTTCCCGGGGGTCGATCAGCCCCTGGCTGGCCTTGAGCATGCCCACCTCCATCGCCGTTTTGCCGACCAGGTTGGTGCTGCCGATGTCGCCATCGCTCAGCCCGCGCCAGTACCGCAACAGGCCCACCATGTCGTTCTTCAGGATGAGCTGGCACATGGTCTCGTCGGGCTCGACCATTTCGGCCACCACCGTCCTGCCGGCGTAGCCATTGAGCTCCTGCAGGCCCAGGCGGCGGCAGTGATCACACCCCATCGGGTTGCGAAACCGCAGCCCCTGGCGCGCCACGCCGAACAGTTCCTCGATGTGGCCCAGGGTGGTGGCAAGTCGGCCTCGCCCCTGCCCGTCCAGGTTGTCGGCGTGCGCTTCCGGTGGCAGAGAGCAATGAGGGCAGTTGCGCAGCAACAAGGACTGGTAGACGTTGAGGCGCAGCATCCCGGGGGTGGCCAGCGTTTCGATCGGAATGCCGATCTGGGGCATGCAGTACTTGCTGAACACGCCGAGCGCGCTTCGTGCGTGGGTCGTGGTGTAGACCGAATGCCCCGATTCCAGGACGGCACGCACCACCCTGCCGGCATCGGCGTCTCGGACCTCACCCAGCATGAACACATCCACGGCGGAGCGAAACAAGGCCGCCGTGGCCGCCCGGAACTCCCGATCGTCGTCGGCATGGAGGTCGCGTGCGATGGTGCGCTGGTGCATCCACTCGCTCTCGATCTCCACCGGGTCCTCGAAGCTCACGCCCTTGATCGCCGGCCGCATGCGGTGGATCAGGGCCATGAGGATGACCAGGGTGACGCTCTTGCCACTGCCCACGGTGCCCGCCAGGGTCGTGAGGCCCCCTTTGCCCACCACCGCCCGCTCGAAGATCTCCACCTGCTCGGGCAGGTAGCCGGCCTCCTCCAGCGTGCGCACCAGCCGTTGGGCGCCCAAGCGCTGCAGTCGGAACGTGATCGTCGCCCCCCGCTCTGTGGGCATGGTGCTCATGCGCAAGCGCACGCGCACGCTGTCCTTGAGCGACACGTCAATGGCCGCCTGCTGTTCCACCTTGAACTGGATCTCCGCCGCGGCGCCGCCGCGAGACTGCTGCCAGGCTACGGCCAGCACCGCGACCAACACGTCCGTGGGCAGCTCCCAACGCGGCAGGGTCACGTAGCGGTTGTGGATCTTGAAATGGATGCGCGATTGGGGCTCACCCAGCGAGAGCACGAAATCGATGTCCTGCGCGTCCTGGTCGTAGGCCCACTGCACCACGCTGCGGAAAGTTTCCCAGTGGGCGGACTTGGTGGAGTCACCGCAGAGCGACCGCTTGCGGCGGTTGTCGTCAGCGGTGATCTCTCCGCCCACCACGCTCATGAGCAGCGCCGGTGAGCACCACCAGGCCTGCAGGTTCTCCGATGTGACCAGGGACACGCCCCGATCTGCCATGCAACGCAGCACGCCATCAAGGACATCGGGGCCGGTGTTGCGCGACACCAGCAGCACCGCCTGGCGCTTGGATGCATCGGTGGCCAATACCGCCACCTGCGCGGCCAGGTGAGCGCTGAGAGACAAGTGGCCATTCAGGCAACTGTCGAAGGCCACCTGTGCCAGGTCGTCGGCCACTGCCAGATCGTGGGTGGCGAAGCGCAACTGGCGCACCAGCGCCTGCTGGCGATCTTGGCCGGTGGCAGGGGCGGCGCCGGGCTGCGTCACCTCCGTCGAGGCCAGCCGCAGCACGGACGCCGAGCGTGTTTCTGGTCGAACCGAGACTTTCTTCTGGAAAAACATCTTCACCTCACTTCGGTGCAGGGGGATGGGGAGCGGCCATGGGCACGGGAACAGGCGGCATGGTCAACACGGGGCCTTTCACAGGCGCGTGGCCATCGGTCAAGGGGGCGTCAACGGCCTCTTCCGGCTCACCTGTCCAGCAGACCTGGCGCGGGCAAAGATCGCCAGTGGCCGAGGCCTGCTGCATGGCCACGCAGCGCGAGGCCAGGCGAATGCCCAGAACGCGGCAGGCCGTGTGGCCTTGACGGGCGAGCGCCCCGGGCACCAGGTCGTCGACGACCTTTCCGTTCACGCTGAGCGACGCCAGGAGTTGTCCGTCGCGTCCGTACAGGGCGTTCAGGTGCACCTTGGCGGGGCTGCGTGCCGTCGAGGCGGCAGCGGGCGCCACCTGGGGCGCGGCTGCTTGCGACAGCGCTTGGCCCAAGGTCAGCACCTGTGCATGCAGCGGTGTGCACATTGCCACGACCAAGGTGGCCATCCATGCACACCGACACGTACCGTCAGAGCGCATAAATCGCTCCCTTGAAGGTCATGGTGATGTCCTCTGCCGATGGGGCCGCGCTGGGCGACGTGGGCACCTGAATGCGAAGCTCTCGCCAGTCGATGGCACCAGGAGGAAGGCGCTGCATCAGGTCATCGAGCACGGCGATGCGGGCCGAGAGGATCAACTCTGCCCGTTTGGGCACCTTGAAGTGGTCTGGCAAGGGGATCTGGGCGCCGTCCACCCCACGGGGGACAGCGATGGGCATAGGCTCGAACCGGATCTCATTGACATCGGGCAGGTGCACCAGGTGTTGCTGCAGCGTCGAGACGACGCCCTCCATGTGCCGGGCCACGGTGGGCAGGGTGTCATCGGTCAGGGGCGTGGCGATGGTGCCCCCTACAAAGTGCAGGTCGAACTGGCGCGTGGGCCGCATCTCCAAGCCCGCCCAATCGGGCACCTGGCGCGCGAGAGAAGAAAACGGCATGAACCCGCTGGTGCTCTGTACCCCATAGCTGGCCACGCAAGTCCACCCCTTCTGCCCCTCGGTCGGTTGTTGGGCCGCTTCGCACGCCACCGACTGGAGCTGCCACCCGTGAAGCTGAAATGGCAGCTCGTTGATGCGCTCACGCAAGGGCGACACATCCCGATCCAGCCGGAGGCTCCCCAGCAATTGGCGGCGGGTGTTGGCCAGCTCGTCGAGCGCAGCCGCTTCGCGCTGGGCGGCTTCAAGCTGCATCTGGGCCAGCAGTTCGTCACGCCGCTGGGCCTGCCACATCTCCCAAGCCTGACTTCCGCCAAGCAGCGCCAGGCCGCCCACGCCGACCAGCCGCCAAAAGCGCGGGATCCGTGCCCAAAACACTTGGGGTGGGACCGGCACGACCCGGGCCTGGGGCGTGGCCGGCAGCTGCATGAGGTCGAGAAAGCTGTAGACGCGCCCGGCGTCTCGGCAGCTCGGCGGCAAGGTGAGGTCCGTCCAGATGGGAACGCCCACCTCGACTTGAGGCAGCCGTTGCATGACCTCTGCCTGGGTCAACAACTCCTCGGCACCAGTGGGGCGGCCGCCGTGCAGCACCACCCACCACACCCGCTGATCGGGCAGGGTCAGGGCGAAGACACCATCGGCACTCTGTTGGGCCGCCAGCAGGCCCGCGGCCAGTGGTGCATTGCGCTCCGCGGCCTTGAGCGAAGTGGCGTCTTTCGTCAACACACCGAACCCCACCAGCCCCTTCACGGCCCCGACGAAGTGCGAGGCGCCGGCCACGTGGGCCAACACCTCGGCATCACGCCCACCCCGTCGCTGGGTGGTGACGATCGCCTGCCACCTTAGACCGAGGGCCAGGGTGCGGGTGAGCGTGTCGTTTTCCAGCAGCGCGATGGCTGGCGCGCTGCGCTGGCGCTTGGCGCCAAACCACCGCCGCCGCGTGTGGTTCCCATTCGATTTCGCTGCGTCGCGCCGCCCAAGGGCAAGACGCCAAAGGCTGCTCAGACCCATGGCCGCGCCCTTCAAAAAGAGTCCTCGGCCACCGCCGTGACCAGGATGGCGATGTGGGAGCGCTGGAAAGACGCCTGGTCAGATCCACCGGCGACCATGGGTGCACCGGGCGCCAGGCGTCGCTGGGTGTGGCTGCCCGTGGTGAGGTCAATGCCCCCGATGAGCACGGTCTGGCCAGAGCGCATGGGGACTTCCTGCAAGGCCGAGTGGCTGTTGATGGTCTTCTGCTGGACGGTGACGCCGTTCGCACTCGACCCCACCGTGAAGGACTTCAGGGGCTCGTTCGTGCTCACGTCAAAGCTCAAGTTGAGAAAGATCTGGCCGTCGTCCATTGCCCTGGGCAGCAAGGTCAGGATCGTCCCCACGGTCTCTTCTTTCTGCGTCACGGTGGGCGCGGGTGCCGAGGTGGTCAGCCCCGTGCTGGTGACCGCCTGCACCGAGTCCACGTAGTTGAAAGTCGAGCGCAGGGTCTGGGTGGCTGGCCGGCCCGATCGCGTGAGCAGCGGGAAGGTGCGCTTGGACACCACCGTGCCCACGTCGCTGAGGGCGCGGATCACCACGTTGCTGTCCATGAAGCGCCCAGCCGTGGGGCTGAGCTTGAGGTTGGCCGATTGGCTGCTGGCCAGGGTGGCGGGGGCGCCCCCGGTGGCACTGCCCGAGGCGACCGACGCATAGAAGAGGTTCCAGTCAATCCCGAAGTCCTGGTTGTCCTTGGCCACCACCTCGATGGCCTCCACCACCAGGCGCACCGCACGGCCCTGGGCGCGGTTGGTCGCTTGGACGTAGCGGGTCACCCGGTCCAGCGCTTCGGGCGTGTCCGTCACCACCAGGGTCTGGTCCTCGGGTGAGACAACCAGTCGGCCGCCGGCGGTGAGCAGGGCCTCCACTGTCTGGCGAACTCCCGCCATCGGATCTTGCTTCTCCAGCGAGTAGCTGGTCTTGGAGTCGCTGGCGAAGGCACTGCCGCTGCCGGTTCGGCCTGAACTGGCGGCGGTGGAAGCCACGGTTGACAGACCATGAAGGCGGAACACCCGCGTCTCGGTGCGGAAGAACTCGGCGCCCTGCCCTGCCACCCGCCAGCTCACCTGTGCCTGGCGGGCTACCTCGTCCAACAAGGTGTACAGCGGCATGTCTTGCGCCATGCTGCTGAGGTAAATGCCCCCTGCGGTCATGGCTGCCCCGCTGGTGCCACTGCCGCCCAGTGGGTTCCCAGAAGGTGTCACTGGCCCGTTGCCCACGCGGGGGCCGAAGGCCGCGGCAGGCATGGCCGCGTCGGGCGTGAGGGAGATGGGTACCCGGGTGGCCTGGCTCACTTGGCGAAGCGCCGTCTGCAGGTCTACCGGGCCGGCGCTGAAGATGGCCGTCACCCGCACATTGCGGCGCAGCGCCTCCGGGATCTGGACCTCCTTGGGCAGGGGCACGATGCTTCCCGCCAAGAACGGACGGTCCACCTCTTGCTGGGCGACGCGCTCCGCCTCGGCCTCCTTCAAGGCGCGGGCGGCTTCCTCCAGCAGCTCCTGGGCCCTGGCCTGCGTGCTGTGCACCAGCGGCTTGGGCGTGACCGAACAGCCAGACAGGCCGACGGCGGCGGCCAACAACAACACGTGAAATCGGGGCGGGAAAGTCATGGCGGTGGCTGTGTCAGAGTTGGTTGCAGCGCTGGGTTCTCAGAACAACGCGCAGCACCTTGTTGCTGTAGAAGCACGGTTGAAGGGCGCGGCCGGTGATGGCGGTGGAGTCCAGCAGCGCACGAACGCCCGCACGAAAGTCCACGTAGGGCGCGGGCAGATCGCCCAGGATCTGCACATCGAAGTCGGGGGTGTAGTGCTCCGGCAGAAAGGTCCAGCCGGCGTCTTGTGCCCATCGCATCAGGGTTTCCCGCACCGATTCGCGCTGTCGCACGGTGAAGGTCGTCGGGGCTGGGGCGGCGGCCTGCACCCCCTCCGGGCTTGTTCCAGGCGGCACTTGAGCTGGGCTCGGCGCCTGCTGCGGAACGGCTACCGGCGGCCTGGCCTCCAGCGATGGCGCCTGCACCTGCCCGGCGACCCGAGCCGCCGACCTGATGTCGGCAGTCGAGGCGGACTGCGCGGGCACGGGACTCGGTTGGGGGGCCATGGCCGCGGCTGGGCCGATCGGGCCGTAGCTGCCCGGTCGCCCCAGGCGCTCAGGCGCCATGTCTCCCTGGTACTGCGCCTGGACCTCGCGCCCATTGGCCCAGACCAGCATGAGCTGGGCATGAACGCCATCGAGGACCAGGTAGAGCCCGTCGCGCTGTGGCGACAAGATCCGCTGGCCATCGGCGTGGGTGGCCAGGATGACGGGCAAGGGTGTGCCCTCAGGCAATTGCAGCCGCGTCTGGCGACCATCGTCGAACACGTTGATGCGGGCGTCGCTGACGCGGTACCTGAAATCAAACTGCTGGGCCTGGGCCTGGGCCTGGGCCGACGCCAAGTGGAAGGCGCAGCTCAGCAGGGCAAGCCGCCACCACCGACGGGCAGCGAGGGGTCGATTCGTCTTCATGGCAAGGCTTTCGATGGCGTTGGGCGTGCCGCTGGCGCGGTCAACTGGGGATCAATGAGCAGGTCGCGTGTGACCGTCAGCCGCAGGTAGTCCCCCGCCTGCAAACGCAGCTCTGGCTTGACGTTCATGTTCCGATCGAGCACGCGCTTGGCGGTGTCGGCCAGGACAGCCGCCGCGGTCGAGGCGCCCCCGGCAGCGCCTGCGTTGATCGTCACGCTCGTGCTGGCGGTACTGCTGCTGCGCTCAGCCAGGCGGGTCACGGCCGCGATCAGAAAGCTGCTGCCGAAGATTCGCCAGAAGCGGTTGTCGACCTCAGCCGGGGCTCCCGCTGCGCCATACCGATCGGCCACCTCCATCCCGCCGAGCGCCACCGACGCACCGTTCGGAAACACCAGGCGGGTGAACGCCAGCAGCAACTTGTCTTGGCCCTGAATCACCTGGGCGTCGTAAGTGCAGATCAATCGCGCCCCGGCTGGAATCAAGACCACCGAGAGCGAAGCACTGTCCAGGACGTCGTGAGCCACGCGGGCGCGGCAACGGCCCGCGATGTCGCTGGACACGTCGTCTTCCATCACCACGGGCACACTGGTCCCTTCCATCACCAGCAAGCGCCCAGCCGCTGGCGTGACCCGAAGAGGCTCTTGAACCTGGGCGGTGCGATCCAGGCCTGCGCGGAATTGCGCCTGTGAGTTCGCCGGTTGGGCCGGGGTGCCGCTGGCGCCCTGGTGCTTCAAGTACGCGTCCAGCAGTTGGGGCAGTGCAGCGCGTGAGGCACCGGCGCCACCATCAGCACTGGAGACGGGCGTCGCTGGCGTGGCATTGGCCGCGGGGCTTGCGCCAGTGTCGTTGCCCCGCAGGGTCCACAGGTTCGATTTGGCCGCTGGCTCTGCCACTGCCGGCTTGCGCCGGGCATAGTCGTCGAGCTCGGCGTCACTGACGGCGGCCTCCCCGGCTGCACCACCCCATCCCGGGCGTGGCAGGCCTCGGCCGTCCCGCGTGCCCCACGCTCCGGCCACCGGCCCCGTTTGGCCCGCCTGCGGTGCGTCTTGGCCCTTCGGTGGGGAGCCGCCGAGCCCGATCGGCGCAGGATCGGCTGATGCCGCGGGCTTCTCCTGTCTGTCTTGCTTCTCCGCCTCCTTGCGAGCGGCTTCGAGCTTGGCCGACAGGGACTCGGGGTTCCCCGGTGGCAAGGCCTGCAGGCCCTGTGCGGCACGCTGCGCGTCCACCTCTGCCTTCTGGTCCCTCAGCGTTGAACCCGTCAAGGCGCGGTAGACCAGGATGAGGCCCACCAGAGCCAGCAGGAAGATGCCCGCCCATTTCCAGTAGCCTCGCGATGCCGCAGGCCGCAACCGTGTGTTTACCGCCATCACGGCCCCGCCTGAATGTTGGTCGTGGACACCCGCCGGCAGGCACTGTCGAACCAGCGGCAGCCCGAGGCGGCCAAGTTGCGCACACGCGCCTCCTGCCGCCCCAACTTGAGCAGCAGGCCGTGGGAGAAGGTGCGGGCCAGAACGAAGGTGTTGCCGTGCGGCACGTACTCCACCGGCTCTCCCCTGCCCTCGTTGTTGACGACGAAGATGGCAGGGCGCAGGGCCATGTCGCCCGCGAACTGAATCCAGGTTCGAGAGCCATCGTCAAACACCCGCAGGGGCCGAATGTCGGCATCGCCTTCGATCTGGTATTCCAGGTTCAAGCGGGCCACGTCCACCCGATCACGAGTCGCCCCTGCCGTCATCGGCCGTGCCGTGGCATCGGGCGCCAGGCCCGCCTCGCCCGCCGTGGGGCCCACGGCCTGGGGCTCCGGCACATTGGCTGCACCCGGTGAGGCTTGCCACATCCCGTCCGCATGGCGCCAACTGACGCGCTGATACCGCGTTAACTGCGAGCAATTCGACACATCGAAGAGCTCGATCTGGTACCGGCGCTTGTTGGTGATCACCGTGAAGCCACCGATGGCGCCCTTGACCAAGGCCCGCACAAACACGTCGCGGCCCGTGACCTCCGCCACCTTCTGCTCGAACAGCGTCTCGTCGTTCACATAGCTGGCGACGATCTTCTCCCCCGGCTCGAACTCGAAGTGGGTGTGCAGACCGAAGTGGGTGTGGACCGTGTACAGGCCGTTCTCGTGGTACGGGAACACCACCAGGCGGTTGTCGAGCGCCGAGGCCCGCGCGGACAAGGCCCGATCGGCGCTTGCCCGAGCCTGCAGTTGTGAGCAGGTGTCCTGCTGCGCCTGGGCCGCCGAGTGCCCGAGCAAAGGGATGGCCAGGCAGCCAGCCAGAAGCGCCTTCTTCATTGGGTCACCTGCTGGTCATTGAGGGTGAAGTGGGTGATGAGCAGGCCCAAGGGGTTGTCTGGGTCATCTGAGACACCGCCGCGCTCTGCCCCTGACAACAAGCCGAACTCGATCGACAGCAACTTGCGCTTGCGCTCGGTCTCCGTGCCGTTGACCTTTTCCACCCACACAAAGTCCACGAACGCCACGGTTCGCCCCTCGTTGAAGGAGACCGTGGGCAGTCCAATCACCTCCCTGGTCAGCCCCGGTGTGCGGCCGATGCGCTGGGCCGTCTGGTCGGTGCGCTCAATCCAGGTGTCCAGCTCGGCCTGGGCCGGTCCTCGCGTCCAGCGGTAGGCACCGGGCAGGCCTTCGCGCAATGTCGCGGCGTTGATGGTCACCAGCCGGGCCACCCACAGCCGCAGGAAATAGGCGACGTTCCGGTCGCTCACCCGAAGCTCCTGCGCAACACGAGACGAAGCCGATACCCGGCCCGTGGACGAGTCCACCTCGTAGAAGAAGGGCACCACCTTGCGCAGGGGCAGCGACGCCACCAGGCCCGTGGCCAACACCGCCACAAGTCCCAACAGCACGGCCTTGTCCCGCTCGACCTTGGCGATGCGGTCTTTCAGGCCATTGACCAGGTCCAGGTAGACACCGGTGGCGGTCAGGCCTTCGGGCGTGCCCACGCTCGCCCGCGCCTGCGGGCGCCTCTTGAACCAGCTCATGGGCACCCCCGCCAGCCGGAATTGACGACCGGTGGCACCGGAAATAGACTTAAAGTTCTATTTCGGCCGTTTGCGCCGACCCCCATCACGGCAGCGAGAGCCGCTCGCACTCCCCCCAAGTGCCCCACCATCGCGAGGTCCAAATGCTCTACGCTGCTGCCGTTCTTCTCTGCCTGACCGTGCTTCCGTTCCTGATCGGCTTCTTGAACGGCTTGGGGGGAAAGGTCCGAAAGCAAGAGGCCAGAGAAAGTGCCGAACACAGCGGGGCACGTGGTTCGTTCTGGGACAGTGACGACGAATTCGACTACTGGAACCCGCTTGACGCAAGAATTAACGGGCGCAAGCATGGGCGCTGACGCAGCTGTAACCTGCGTAGCCAACTGGGCAATGGGCGTCACGATTTGTCCCCTCCGCCCCTTCTTCCCAGCCATTCTCTTGCGCTCTTCAGATCGTTTTGGACTCCTGGCAGCTTCCCAATCGTTTTTCCTGAAGCACCAAGGGATCGGCCTACAGACCCACGGCTAAACCCGTCTGAGGCCGCGCCTGTTCCGCCTCCCACCAGCGCCCCGGCAATCGACGGCACCTGCCACATCATGAAAGCCCCGATGGCAGCCACGATGCAGACAACGAAGGCCGCCATCTCATCCACCGCCAGGAAGTCAGAGGCGTTCGAGACGTTCACCTGAGCTGCCGCTGCGCGTGCGGCCACGATCAAGCCGGCAGTCGCGCCCACCATGAACAGGGCAACGATCTTGGTGAAGACGGCGGCGAGCATGAAGCGCAGCCAGCCGTCGAACAGCCATTCCGTGCGCTGCCACACGAGCCAGGGCACCAACACAGGCCCCAGCGCCATGGCCAGCCCGAACAACACCTCGCTCATGAACACGGCCAGCAGGAAGGCCACCGTCAAGAGCAGCATGAAGACCAGGGCCAGCCCCTTGAGGAACATGGTGAACATCACCAGGGGCAGGTTGAAGAGGAGGTCGAAGAACGAGGGCTCGGCGCCTTTGGTCGTCGAGGTGTCCTGGCAGATCACCTCACTGGTCGCCGAGGCTCCGCTGCCGTCCTTTATCTCCACACAGGGGCTGAGCTTGGCGGCCCGCTTGACAGCAAAGAGATCGGTTGCCGCCCCGAACATGGCGCTGGTGGCCGACTCGATGGAGTTCACCCCGGCCACCTTGGAGGCGATGTCGTTGAGGTTGGTCTGGAAAAATCCGCCCACCGTGCCGATCCAACCCGTCAACAAAACAACCACGATCGAGTACCGGAGCACGGTGCCGACGCTCTCCATCATGGCCGCCGGGCCATCGCCCGTGAGCAACCAGAGCAGCACGCTCCAGCTCAAGGTGATGAGCAGCAAGACCGTGGCGAGATCCTGCCCATCGGCCACGAGCACGGTGGTCTTGGACTGAAGAAAGGCCAGCATCTGGTTGTAGATGTGGGTGACGACGACACCGGGTTCCATTCAAGCTCCTCCCAACAAGTTGAGGCAGGCGGCCACCAGCCGGCCGCCCAGGCGATGCAAATCGAGCAAGGCCGCGGGGGCGACCAGCAGTCCACCCAGCGCCAGGGCGACGGGCCGCTCCACAGACAGCCGAAACAACACCCACAGCAACACGGCATCCAGGCGCCGGGCCAATGCTTTCGGGAGCGGCGGCTGCTCGGTGCCACTGAGCCAGGCTTGCCGGTGGCGCTGCATGGCCACCAGCAGCAGGCGGGCCTGCCACGAAGGCAGACGGCCCGTCGCACGCCAGCGCAGCACTTGGTGATGGAAGACGCTTCGCATGGCCACCTCACTGCCCGGGGAACGTGCGTTCCCACGACTTGGTCGGGTCGGCGCCAATGCCTTTGGGCTCTGGCGCGGGGGCGCGCCCATCGGCGGTGCCTCGGGTGGACTCGTACACCCCAGACCGGAAGCCCGCGTTGTTCTGCGCGGACCGCTTGTCCACTGAGCTGTCCACGTTCTGGGCGATCACCGCGGCCTTGAGCTCCATCAGCTCACCCGTGGCCATGGCCGAGAGCTGCGAAAGCTGCTGCAGGCCTTGCAAGTTGCCGGTGATGTCGGCGGTCTGGGAAGCCACCCGCCGAAACTCGGCATTGCGGGCTTGAAGCGCATCCAGGGCACCCAGGTCTTGCTGCAACCGCTTCTGGTACACGCCGCCTCGGCGCTTCGCGAGACCCAACTCGTAGGCGATGTACTTGGCCGGGTCCTTCAGCCCTGAGCGCGCGAACTCAAGAGAGCGACTGTTGAGCACGCCCCCCGCCGTCGTGGACGCATCCTGCAGGGCGGTCACGGCCGTCAAGAGGTCCTGGTAGCCGCGAAGCTGCTGCTGTTGCAGCCGATAAGGTTCAAGCGCCTGGTCAATCCCAGTCCTGCCCAGGTGCTCCAGGTTGCGCGTCATCGTCGAAAACTGCTGAAGCTGGACCAGCCTGGTGTTGATCTGCTCGCTGACCATTTGCGCCTGTTTCGCGACCGAGGCCACCAACTCCGCGTTGTTGAGCACCTGCGTGAACTCGGTCGCGCCAGCGAAGGAACCGCCCGCGTGCGCCCGTGCGGCCACTCCCAACAGCAGCGCCCCAGTGACCAAGGCCACCCATCCCATCGTCTTGTTCATGCCCATCCCCCTTCCCTCATGTCATGAGCTCGTTGAGGTAGTCGCGCTGCCAGTTCGGTGGCAGCCCCTCCTGAATGAACCGCTCCAGCAGGATCTGCGCACGCTGGTCCGAGCGCACCATGGCCACCACCTCGGGCGGCATCGCGAAGCGGATGCGTCGGGACACCGGGCCCTGGCGGAGGTAGTAGTCCTGCTTGGGAATGCCGTTGGCGATGAACTCAAGCTCGTCCTCCGTCAGGCCCCACTCCCGCACGTACATCTCGTGAAGCGACTTGGTGCGCGCGCGCTCGTTGGGCGTGAAGATGAGACAGGGCACGTTGTCCCGGAATGCTGGGAAGGCAGGGCTCTGCACCAGCTTGTCGGGCGTTTGGGTGTCGAAGCACACCCGGGCCCCGAGCTTGGCCAAGGTGACAAGCCAGTTCTCCAACTGGGCAGCGAAATCGGGCTGCCGCAGAAAAAACCAGGTCTCGGGTACGTAGATCAGGGTGGGCACTGGCTTGTCGTCTGCCCCGAGCTGGCGAAGCTGAGAGCTCACGCGGTAGAAGGCGTAGCTCATCGCCGGGCCGGCCAGCTCCTGGTCGTTGAGGATGCCGCCCATCTCCACACCCACCAGCGACTGCAGGTCGAAGTGATCCACCTCGTTGTCGAAGAAGTGGCCATAGGCCGAGTCGCCCACCCACATCTGCAGCGCCCGGGCGAAGGCCGACGTCGCGTCCAATCGCGCGACCACCGATCCCAGGCGCAACAAGGAAGGGCTTGTCAGACCCGCGACCGCCGTGGCGCGCAAGGCCGCTTCGAGCTGTCGCCGGTCATCCGCTGTGGGCGAATGGCCGCGAATGCGCGCCAGCATCTCGATCCAGCCGGCCAGGAACACCAGGTGCTGGAGGCTGCCGTCCTTGAGCAAGGCCGCCACCGGCGACAAGCGCTGGCCCGTCTTCTTCTCGGGCGACAGGTCGATGTAGTGCCCACCCTGCAGGTACACGGCGGGCCTGCAGGAGTAGTCCTTGTCGAAGATCACGACCCGTGCGCCCGGGTACTTGCGAAACTGTGACCACAACACCGTGGAGAGCGCGGTCTTGCCCGTGCGGCTGGGCCCAATCACCAGCTCGTGCCCGAGCTCACCGACGTAGCCCGTGTAATGGAAGGGTGTTCGGCTTCGCGTGCTGAACGACACCAGCGCCTCGTGCCGTTGGCCCGTCTTCTCGCTCAGCGCGTGGTTGACCAGGTGGCCCGCGCTGACGGTGCGCGCCGGGCAGAGGTCCACAAAGTTCTCCTGGTCGATCTTGGACCAGCGTGCCACCTCTTCGTGCGAGCCGGGAATGGTGGAGCAGAAGCTGCTGAACTTGTGCATGCCCTCCAACCGGGGATTGAGTCGGCACGCCTGCAAGATCTCTTCGGCGCTCTTGCGTGCCACGGCCAACTCGTCGAGGCTGCTGGCCTGGACCATGACCACGCCATACCAGTCGCCCAAGGCCAACTCGCCTTCCTCCACCGCATCCTTGATGGCGGCCGCCTCGGCGGCCGCGCGCTCGCGCCCCTCCTTCACTGGCGAGCCGCTCAAGTTCCCCGACCCCGCCGCCGCCAGGGCCAGCGACTTGAGCGAGTACTTCCGGTTGGCGTGGTAGGCCTCCACCAGACCAACCGCGCGCCTGGCCACGCGGCGGTGCAGGGTCTTGAAAGTGTGCGTCAGCGTGAACTCAAAGGGCGCGCCCATGAGCTTGTCCAGCAGGTCGAGCTGGGCCGACTCCGCCAGGCGCAAGTCCAGCGTGTAGCAGCTCGCGTAAACACGGCGGTCGTTGTGCTCAAACACCAGGACGTTGTCGTGCCCGTTGTCCACCGTGCCCACGGGCAAGGCCTCGTCGGCAAACACCGCCGGCGGCGGCAAGGCGCATGGCTCGGTCAAGCCGCAGCACGGCGAGGTGGTGCGCCGCAGGAATCCACCCAACTCTTGGCCGGTCAACACCCGCACATCGAGCGCCGCCATGGCCGCCACGAAGGTGTCCAGCAGCTTCTCGAAGTGATCGTGGTCGGCTTCGATGGACTCGATGTCCTTGTACGGGAAGTCCGCCTCACCGCGCAAAACCTCCAGGGAGGCCCCCGCCAAGGCACTGAGCCAGCCGCCCAGGCCGGCACCACGGTCTTGCTCGCGCCGGATGGCTCCCAGGATTCGGGACGAGCGGGAGCGTGGCGAGGTGCTGAAGGTGATGACGTGCTGGTTGGTGTAGTGCACGTCGCGCAAGAACTGCTCGTGCAGCAGCGCGTTCATCCGCAGGGAAATCGGCTCGGGGTGCTCGCCCGATGGAAAGGCCTTGCTCACGCGGCGGCGCACGTGCCAGCCCAACACTGGGGTTTCGCGCCCCAGTTGCTGAAGCGCGTAGAGCAGCTGCGATCGCACCGCGTTCATCTTCTCGACGCCGGTGGAATCCAGGTCCAGCCCCTCGAAGGCGATGGCCGCCAGCATGGCGCCGTCCTTGTTGAGCATCACCCGTTCACTCAAGGGCGAGAGCCAGCGCACCACCTCCGCCAGCGGAGCCCCTTCTAGTGCTTGGAAGTGGCGTGTTCTCGACGCTACGTCCTGGCCTGGATGAAAGGGTCCGGGGGATGCCACCCAGGCGTCGGTGGCGCTCATGCCCGCCCCCCTTCCACGTCTTCCAGCCACACCGGGCGTTTGCCGCGCTGCAGCGGCAGGGCCGACCACGAGGTGTAGCGGGCGCGCTGGCGCACATGGCGGAAATAGACCTGAAGCACACGGGGCTGCAGCTCGGTAACCGCCATCAACACAAAGTGCAGCACCAAGGTGACCACGGCCCAGCCATAGAAGCGCAGGGCCACACCAATCACCAGGAAGATCTCGACGTTGATCACGAACAGCCAGTCGTCCACGCCCAAGGTCGTCAGCTCGGTGAGCAGCGACTTCTTGATGCGCGAACGGTGCAGCATCGGCTTGCCCTCCATCGCCCGCTCCTCAGCAGGCGATGCCGCGACCGGCCACCAATTGCAGGATGTTCTCGATATTCAGGGCAACCGTCAGGGCCGCCAGCAAGCCGATGCCGCGCGCCACGATCTGCCCGGAGGGTGCCAGTTTCCACGCCACCACCAGAATCACGGCGGCAATGGCCGAGACCATCATGAACAAGTCGTCGTCCACCAGCATCCGGTACGGGCGGCAGATCGACGCGCTCAGGATGCTGGCGTGGGCCCAGCCGGGCATCAGGCCCAGGGCAAGACCCGCGACCACCTCGGGGCATCGGCGCACACGGGCGATGGCCTGCTTGATCCATTGAATCGGCTGTTTCATGAACTCTCCTTGGGGTTGAACGGGAATGGGGAGCGCAGCGCCTGGCTGCCACGTTGGAAGAGGCTTTGCAGCTGGTAGCGCCCGTCCTGGCAGCCGCGGATGGCCAGCACCTCGGCAGGCCCCCGGATGCCGCCGACATGGCTGCAGTGCACGATGTAGGAGAAGGTGGCCGCGATCTGGGCGCGCAGATCGGCCAAGGGCCAGTTGCTGGCCTCGGGGGCCATGCGGATCATGTTTTCCAGGCGGGGAAGTGCCTGGGCCGCGCTGTTGCTGTGGAAGGTGACGGTGCTGCCTGGGTGCCCGGTGTTGTAGGCGTCAAGGATGTCGAAGCACTCGGCCCCACGCCCTTCCCCCACGATGATCCGGTTGGGGCGATTGCGAAGCGCGTGCTTGACCAGTGCTCGCACGTCCACCCCCAATGCGGGGTTGGCCTCGAAGGCGAGCCAGTTCTCGACGTCGAGTTGCAGTTCGGCCGTGTCCTCGATCGTCACCACCCGTTCGCGGGCGGGGATGTGCTGCGCCAACAGGTTCAGGAAGGCGGTCTTGCCCGAACTGGTCGAGCCCGTCACCAGGAAGTTCAGGCGCGCCGCCATCAGGGCCTTGAAGAATTCCGCCAGGGCAAGCCCGCCCTCGCCGATTCCTGCGTCGTCCAAGGCGTGCCCCGCTTCCTCCCGGCCGATTGCCTTGGGCGTGAAGGCCCCGCTGGCGAGGTAGTCCTCAAAGCCAAAGCGCACCGTGGCGTGGCGCCGAATGCAGAGCGCGGGCCCGTGCACCGCCACCGGCGGCAGTGTGGCCGCCACCCGCAGCCCAGGCAGCCTGGCGTCCAGCAGCGGCGTGAGCGTCTTCTCGTTCGCGTTGCTCATCGCCACGATCAAGGAGCGCAAGCCGTCTTCGGTGATCTGGGCGTCCACCCGCAGCGTCTGACCCGCCCGTTCCACGAACACGGTGCGCGGGTTGTTGACCATCACCTCTTGTACGAGTGGGTCATCCAGGTACTGCTTGATGGCCCGCAACTCATGCTCCAGCACATTCAAGGTCTGCCGAGACAGGGTGAGCGGCTCACTCATGGGCGCCTCCGGGCTGGTACAAGCTCGAATCGGCGATTTGGCTCACGGTCGGGACGGTCGTGACCAGGTCCTTGCCGTCGCTGGCGCCCGTTTGCGCGAACACCTGGTATGCCCGGTAGACCTTCCAGGCATAGGCCCGGCGCTTGTGCGCGGAGGCGGCGTTGTAGGCGCCCACGGCCTCCCAGTTGACGCCCATACGCGCGAAGTTCTCCGCCAGGATCCATGCGCCCACCTGGGCGTTGACGCAAGGGTCCTGGATGGCCTGCTCGGTGATGGCCCAGCGGCGCAGGGCCGGCAGCCACCGGCTGTTGATCTGCATGAGCCCAATGTCACGGGTGCCGTCGGCATTGCCGAGGTTGAGCGCGCCGGGATTGAACCCCGACTCGACCCAGGCAATGGCCTTCAACAATGTCGGGTTGACGCCGTACCGCTGGGCCGCCGCCTTGAGGCAGTGGGCAATCTCCGGGCGAGGCTTCACCGCGGGCCTGGCCTGCGCTTGGCCCGACCAAGGCGAAGCGATGCCGACCACGGCCGTCATGGCCATGGCCCTGCACATCCATCTCCCTGAATGGCTCATTCGCACCGCCCTGCCCCTTTGCCGAAAAAGCGCGCGGGATGGCGGCGACGCCGATCACACCCCGCGCTTGAAAGGCGGCGCACACCGCACCGCCAGAGCATTGACAGGCAACTGCGCCTGTCGGGGCCAAGTGTCGAAAAAGGTATTCACGCTGTCGTCGGGTCGAGTGATTTTTGTGAATGCACAAAATTCACTCACCCTGACAAAAGGCTGTCACCGGTCTGCCCACGCTCTTCACAGCAAAAAGTGCTTTTGCTTCAAGCACTTAGGCGAAAACGATGGGAACGGACGAAGGGGCTTATCCAAAGGATTGCCGCTCGTTTGAGTCTTTAAGAACGAGCGGCAATAAGAAATGCCCTAAGGGCCAATGGTTAAAAGGGCCTAAAAAGTTCAATGGTGACAAGGACTTACGCGCGAGGCGCGCAAATGAAAAAAGGCGCGCTTTTTGGGCGCACCTTCACGTGAGCGCCTTTATAGCACTTTATGTCTCAATCTGAGTGAATTTTCTGCACTCACAAAAATCACTCGACCTTCGGGCGCCACACCACCTGGTTCGCACACTCCGGGCGCATGGACCCGTCCTCAATTGAACGCATACACGAAGAGCTGCTGCAGCGCTTTGCCGGTTGGCCCGAGCACTACACAGCCCTGCCCACACTGCCCGATCTGGCGCTGCGGCTGCCCCAGCACCCCCAATCGATTCCGTTGCTGTTTCAAGGCGACGGCGAGACCGCCCTGGTTCGACTGGCCCATGCCTGGGCCCAGGCCGATGCCTTTGCCTGGTGCGCCTATTCCCCCGGCCTGCGCCGGCACTGGGATCCGCTGACCCAGAGCTTCGCCACCTTTGTTGGGGCACACGCCGACTGCGTGTCTTACTTGGCGTTGTTGTCTCGGCGATCCCCCGAGGCGCTGACCCAGCAGCTGCTAGGATTCATTCACGTGATGGCGCTCATCGATTCCCAACGTCGCCCATGAGTTCGGGCACGCAGTGGGCTTTGCTTATCCTCGGGGTCGGCCTGCTGGGCTTGGCCTTGGTCATGGCGCGGCGCCTGCACCGATCGGCGCTCGGGGTGCCGCCGCCCCAGGTTGCCCACCGGGAGCCAAGCACCACCCCATCGCCAAATCGCCCGCGTGGCCAACTGGCGATCGCCACTGCAGAGGAGCTGCTGCAGATCACGGGCACGACCGGTCAGGTGGAGGTGATCCGCAACCGCTTGGCCCTGGCCCAGGCCAACTGGGAGGCCGATGCGTGGCCCGTGATCCAGCGCTACTGCGAGTTCGTGCAGTTGCTGCCCGCCAGCGAATCGCATCACCACGCACAACCCGGAGGCCTCTTGATCCACACCCTGGAGGTGGCCAGCTACGCCCTCACCATTCGCCAGGGTCAAAAACTGCCTGCCGGGGCGCCGCCAGAGGAGCAAGTGCGCCGGGCAGCGATCTGGTCGTTTGGCGTTCTGCTGGGCGCCCTGCTCCACGACCTCGCCAAGCCCGTGAGCGATGTGGTGGTGCGCCTGTATGGGCTCGCGGACGCCCACACACCGATGGGCGAGTGGCAGGCATTGGCCGGCGCCATGAGCGCGGTCCCGGGGGCCAGCCATTACGAGGTGGACTTTCCGGCGGCGCGCCAACGCGACTACACGGCCCACCAGCGCCTGGCCGCCATGATGCTGCACGCCATCGTCCCGCCCGCCACCATGCGCTGGTTGTCGACCGATCCCCAGCTGCTGCCCGCGCTCATTGCCTATCTCGATGGCCAAGACGTCGCCGACGCCCAGTCACTGGCCCTGATCGTCAAGCAGGCCGATTCCATTTCGGTGGCCGACAACCTCAGGTCCGGGCCAAGAACCCGCTTTGCCAAGGCCCGCCAAGCACCCCTGATCGAGCGCCTGATGTGGGGCCTGAGAACCCTGGCGGCCGAAGACGCTCTGTCCATGAACCGCCCTGGCGCCACGCTCTTCTTCGATCCCGATGGCCTTCACGTGTGGGCCGTGGCTGGGGTCATCGCCGATAAGGTCCGGTCTCTCATTGACGAACGCGAGATTCGGCAGGAGGGATGCGCTGGCATCCCAACGGACAACACCCGGCTGTTCGATACCTGGCACGAGTACGGTGCCCTGGTTCCACCTGACGGCAGCCATGGCAAGGGCTCGGTGTGGTGGGTGCGGGTCGACCTGGAGGAATGGTCGCAGGTGCTGACCGTGCTGAAGTTTCGGGTGGCCGATCTGTACAACGCAGCCGGTGCCGCCATCCCCTGCCCATTGCCGGGACAGGTCACGCCAGTGCCCCACGGGTCGCGAACTGAGCGGGCGCCAGGCGCTCTGGCCACCGTCGAAGACAACGCCACGGAGCAAGCTGCCCGAGATCCCGTTGCCGCAACCAAACAGGACACAGAGGTTGCCGGAGGTGAAGGGTTGGCGCCGGCGCCGCGGCCAGAGGACGCGATGAACACCGACCCGGACGCCCTGCTGGAGAGCATCTTCGAGGGTTACACCCTGGGCCCTGACCAGGAAGCGCCGCCTGCAACGCCGATCGCCTTGCCCAAAAAGGTACATGGCGTTGCAGCGGACCAGCCGATCGATGCGTTCCTGGCCGAAGAGGACTGTGCAGCCAGGCCGGCACCCATGGTCACGCCGGCCGTTCAGGTGCTGACCGTTCCCTCGACAGCGCCGAAGCCGAAATTCCGTGCACCAGGCGCGAAGCCGCGCCCAGACGCCGACGCCTTTTTCGGGTGGCTCCAACAGGGTTTGGGCACGGGCAGCCTCTCCTTCAACGAGGCAGACAGCATCGTTCACTTCACGCCCCAAGGCATGGCGCTCGTCAGCCCGAGAGCCTTCAAGCTCTACCTGGAGGAGCACGCCTACACCTCGGACTTGTCGCCTGGCCAGAAGCCGCTGAACGCGCTGCAGAACGACCTTCAGCGCGGTGGGTACACCGCGCGCAACGGCAAGAGCAACTTCTTTGTGTATTGGATCAAGCAGGCCGATGGGACGCTGGGCCCGTCCAAGCTCACGACCTACGTGATCACCAACCCGCAGGCCTACATCCGGCCTGTGCCCTCCCCCAACCCATTGCTGGTGCTGCAGGCGCCCGACCAGGAGGCCAGCCCCGCTCCCCAACGGGCAAGTCACCGGCGCGGTGCGTCAGCGCAAGACGCTGGTTCAAAACCATGAAACACCCCATCGACAACCTCTTTCGACCCCCGGTCGAACTGGTCAGCGCCGCCACCGCGCTCGGCGCCACGGTGGCCCTGGTGAACGTGGCGAGCACCCTGGGGCTGTCCAGCGCGGTGACCTTTGCCGGCTGTGCCAATCTGCTGGCCATTTCACTTTGGCGAGCGCGCCAGGCGCTCAGGGTGCTGCGCTTTCAGCGCAACCTGCGGCTGCTGCCCACCTACCAGGTCACCAGCGACGAGATCCCGTGGTCGCCGACCGAGATGTTCCTGGGGCGGGGCTTCTGGTGGGAGCCGCACCACACGCAGCGCCTGTACATGGCGCGATGGCCACAGCACCGCCACCTGCGGGCGCGCAACGATCGCTACCTGTGGGCTCGGCGCTTCGCGCGCCAGCACCCGCTCAACCCGATTACCAAGGTGCTGAACTGGCCCAGTCCCTGGAACCCCTTTGCACCGCTGCCGCCCGTGGGGGGAGACCCCGCCATCCACGGCATCGAACCCGATGAGCACGACGTCTGGTCAACGCGACAGGAGCGGGTCGGCCACACGCTGGTGCTGGGCACCACACGGGTGGGCAAGACAAGGCTGGCCGAGTTGCTCATCACGCAGGACATCCGGGCCGGCAATGTGGTGATCGTGTTCGATCCCAAGGGCGATGTGGAGCTGCTCAAGCGGATGTATGCCGAGGCCAAGCGCGCGGGCCGCCTCCAAGACTTCTACTTCTTCCACCTGGGCTACCCAGACATCTCGAACCGGTACAACCCGATTGCCGCCATCGGCCGCGTCACCGAGGTGGCCACGCGCGTGGCGAACCCGCTGCCGGGCGAAGGCAACTCGGCCGCCTTCAAACAGTTCGTCTGGCTCTACGTGAACATCATTGCCCGCGCCGCCACGGCGCTCGGCTTGGCGGCCTCCTACGAGCTGATCTACCGCTACGCGGCCGACCTGGATTCCCTTGCGTCGCAGTACCTGCACAGCTGGCTGCACCGGGCGCACCCGGGCTGGGAGCAAGACCTCGACGAAGTGGTGGGCAACCTGAGCGAGAAAGCCTTTACCACCAAGGTGCAGCAGACTGGCCGCACCACCCACATCATCGAGCTCATGGAGTTGGTGCAGAGCAAGGGCTGGAACGACGACGCGATAGCCAATGGGCTCTTGGCGGTGCTGGCCAACAACAAGAGCAAGTACCAGGCACTGATCAACAGCCTGTTTCCCCTGCTGGAAAAGCTCACCACCGGCAAGCTTTCCGAGCTCCTGTCGCCGAGCTGGGACGATCCCAAAGACCGCCGGCGGGCGTTCACCTGGGAGCAGATCATGGACACGGGTGGCATCGTGTACTTTGGCCTGGACGCGCTGAGCGATGCGGAGGTGGCCGCGGCGGTCGGGAACGCGGCGTTCAGCGACCTCACCTCGACCTCAGGGCGGCGCTACAAGTACGGCGGCGCCGTGGGCCAGGCCACGGCGGTGGCGGTGGACCGGCTCAACAAGGTCGCCATTCACGCGGACGAGTTCAACGAGCTGATCGGCGACGAGTTCATTCCCCTGATCAACAAGGCCGGCGGCGCGGGCTACCAGGTCACGGCGTACACGCAGACCTGGTCAGACGTCGAGGCGCGTGTGGGCAACGCGGCCAAGGCCGCTCAGATCGGGGGCAACTTCAACACCTTGTTCATGCTGCGCGTGAAGAACAAGGAAACGGCCGAGATCCTGACCAACCAGCTCCCTGACGTTCCGGTCCTCTCGATCACGCCCGACTCAGGCACTTCGGACGCACAGGACCCGGATGCGTTCGCCGACTTCAGCGCACGCTCCACCGATCGCATCACCCGCGAGATGGTGCCCATGCTTCAGCCATCCGACCTGACCAGCTTGCCCAAGGGACAGGCGTTCGCCTTGCTGGACGGTGGTCAGCTCGCCAAGCTGCGCTTCCCTCTGCCCAAGGGCGATGATGCCGACCCCGCCTGGCCAAGCTCGATGGAGGCGGTGTTCAAGGGCATGCACGTCCAATACCAACGACACCTCAGCCAGGTGGGGGCCGAACCCGAGCAAGTGGATGCGCAGCACCTGGATGTGCTGACGGTGGAAGGACGTGGCCATGGCCGATAGCCCCGTACAGCCCACCGTGGCGGACACCACGTTCGCCCCCTTTCGCCTGGCCTGGCGCCTGGCGGGTGCCCTGCTGTTGATGTGGTTCACCCATGCGGCCCTCCAGATTGCCTACGTGCACCTGCAAAAGGTCGAGCCGAGCGAGCACCTTCAGGCCCAGCTTGACTACTACATCCCGCAATCGGACCCCGCCGGGCTCGCTGCCCAGATGGCCGACCAGACCGGCGACTTCCTCGTGCACCGCCTGCGTGTGCAGCGGCTGCTGCCAAGCCAGACAGAACTGGCCGAAGCCAGGCGCGACACGCGGGTGGGGTCGACGGTCAGGCGCAGCTTTGGGCGGGTGTTCCAAGGGGAAGTGCTCACGGTGCTCTTCGCTACCGTGCTCCTCGCCGCCAAGCTGGGCATCGTGGTCACCATGACGCCGGTGTTCCTGATTTGGACGGTGACCTTTGCCGTGGATGGCTGGGTGGAGCGGCACATCCGACGTGCCTGTGGCGGCCGGGAAAGCGCCACGATCTACCACCGGGCCAAGCTGTACGGCACTAAATTGCTGCCCACATTGACCATTGTCGTGTTTCTTTGCACACCGATTGGCCTTCACCCTGCGCTGGTGTTCCTGCCGGCCACATTGATTTGTGCGTTCTTGGTTCGACTGCAAATCAGTTACTACAAAAAGTACCTCTAGTTTCCGAGGAAATTGGTCTATTGGGTTCTTGGCCAGCAAGCGCCCTCAGTCTTCCCCCGGGGGTACTCTCGATTCAGGGTGCCTAGCATTTCCGAATGGAGTCGGAACACATAGCACTAAGAAGAAGATCACTCGCTCTTATCGATGACTGCCTGATGGCACTTCTTTGCGAGAGAAATTTTTCAAAACAAACCATCGTTTTGTATTCAAACAGCCTAAAGGCGTTTTCGCAATGGATGACTGAGCGAAAAATGTCAATTGATACGGCATCGACAACCGACTGTTGGGCCTACATCCAACAGACACTCCAGAGAATTTCAGCAGCGACCACGAAGTATCACATCGCTGCCCTGCGCTCGTTCTATTCGTGGGCGGTTCGGGAGTCAATATGCAAAACGCACCCCCTAATTGTTGCCCCTCGTATTCAGCTCGCAACCAGAAAGCCTCGGGTGTTGTCGCACCAGGAGATCGACACCTTGCTGAGTGTCATTCAATGCAAATCACCCCAGGGCCTAAGAAACCGGGTCATGCTGGAGCTGCTTTACGCCACGGGCCTTCGCGCCAGCGAGTTACTCAACCTCACCATTCACCAGATTCGAATGAAAGAGCGCCTGATCATCACCATCGGAAAGGGAAACAAAGAGCGCGGGGTGATCTTCGGTGAGCTCGCGAAAGAATGGCTGCAGCGCTGGCTGGACCTTCGCGCGACCCTGCTTTCAGGGCGAAGACCAACAGACTGCGTGTTTTTTGCGGTTGGCAAAGAGGCCAAAGCCGCCCCTCGCCCCCTCTGCCAGGGTACCTTGCGAGACATACTTCACCGCTGTGCACAGAAAGCCAGGATTCCCACTCCCCTGGGTCCGCACACCCTGCGTCACACCTTCGCCACCCACCTGTACATGGCTGGCGCAGACCTTCGCACCATCCAGCTTCTGCTCGGCCACGCCCACTTGTCGACCACCACCGTCTATGTCACTGTGCTGGCCGAGCACCTCCGGAGTGTTATTGAGGAGCACCACCCCAGGTCGCACTCAGCACCGAAGCATCACGTGGCGTCAAAGTGCACGCCAACATCCCAACTGAAATACTTGGCTACAACTTCTGAGCCAGATATTTAATTCGATCCTTCCATGTTAAGTTTCCCTCTGGAATTGAAGATGGCGCGCTGCGAGCTGATTACCTTGCGTAGAAGTTGCAATGTGCCTTGAGAGGTTCAGTGCGTCAATTTAACGCGCACACGGCCCACATTAAATTGTTGGGTAGACCGTTTTTTCATTGTTCGACCTGAACTCATCATCCCAAATCAACCTTATGGGATGTTTCATTTTTGAGCCCAGGTGGACCGAAGCAAAAAGTTCGACACTCTGATGAGGTTCGATGCATTCGTGCGGAAACTTAGAGTCAATATCGCTTTGAATTAAGCAGTGATCATCTGCATCCAAGAGTTCAATTCGGACGTTGCGAGCGGCAGCGTTGCCACGATTGAATATTTTGAGTCGGCGGCTATTACCGATCTTGAGAAAGTTCGCACCGAGATCTGCCCGCGACTTCGCTTCGGCATCGCCCGCTTCTTTCGCGATCAAACGCTTTGTCAGCTTTGAGTTTTGCAATCCGTAGTAAAACGCGACCACAAGGGCCAGGAGTGCGATAGCCTCGCTGAAGCCAAAACTCTGGAGATTCATTTGAATTTGATGAATTTGTTTCCCTGGAATGCGCCTCTCAGCGACTTGGTGATATCCTGCATCACCTCTGCTTTGATTTCATTCAAATAGGCGTCAATATTCTCGCCATTGGATGCAATCAAATCACTCTTTGTGATGGTCAGCCCGCAAGATGGGCAGGTAATTAACGCAGAGTCTTCGTGGGCCGTCTCTGCCTCGTACTTGAAATCTGTTCCGCCACAGGTTGGGCAGTGCAGAGCGACAGTTCGATCATACTTACCCTTGTCAATCATAACTATAGCCTCTCAGAGATTCGAGTTGGAAAGCCCTGATATCTGCGAAATTTGACCTGACTGCAGATACCGGGAACTGCTGACCGTCAAGTCTATTTCCTTTTGACCACATACGCCAACATCATGATCCACCACTGTGGGGCACAGAGGGGCCGCGCCTATGGCACCGTTCGGCAGCAGCGGTAATTCGATTGTCAGCGCTCAACGGCATCGACCAGTCTAAATCGGTTCTCACACCCGACGGTCGAGACTAGCGATGCAGGGTAAGACCAGAGATCCAAATCCGACCGTTCGGGCTCCGCGCCCATATCGTCGGTTGCTGAGCGGATGGCGCGGAGCAGTTCCTCGAGCTGACGGGCATCACATGCTCGTCTATCGAGGTAAAGCCGGCTGCTGAGTCGTCGAACCCGACCTTCTCTTTCTCGGATGGAACGCCAATTAGGGCTGTGCGAATCCGCCGGCCCGGCGCCTGAAATTCGGCCACCTGGCTTCTTTGGGCATCACCCCAGGCTCGGTCCCCGACAAATACCACCATGCAGCAGCCTCGGCATCACACACCTACCGACCTCGCGCCCTGTCCTAGCCCTCCGCCAACGCAAGCTTGAAGCTCTGTAGCTCGGCCCTGAGCACATGATCGACCTTGTCAAAGCTCCTGCGAAGCTCACTAATATAGCGAGCATTGATTGAAATGTCGTATGGCGTAATCAAGCTCTCTCTCAGTGCTAATTCGAGACGGGCCAGCCGTGGGTAGTGGCGCAGTTCTGCAAGCATCCTCAACGCCACCGTCAATAGCTCAACCTTCAAACCTTGTGTGAGCTGCTGTGAACACAAAATCGGCTCCAAGATGCGGCCCATTGCCTGGGCAGCTTCAAATGAGATGAGGATGTGCATACCGTTCCGCGCATTGGGGTCAACCAACACATCGCCTTCCGTAAGCCGAATTCCGTCGTCGATCCAGTCCCTGGTGGCTGCGACCAGTTCGTATAGCAAATAGCAGAGAGGCGTCGGGAACTCATGGTTCTGGTCGTCTGGCCGAAGGTCCCTGGCTCGCGACACAAGCTTCCGGCTGAAGTGGGGGAAATAGTGAAGCCAAAGATGGTCAGGGAGGCGTTGATGCAGCCCTTCGAGGATCATGATTTCGAAGAAGGCGATTCCAGCGAAAACCGGGCAGCGGTACTTCCCAGCCTCCTGGTACGTGAATATTGGGCCATTCAACTTGGCCACCAACACATCATCGACGTCGATCCGCGACAAGACTGCCTCACCCAAAGAACGGTACACACCAAGCTTGGCTGCGACCGTTACGTCCTTGAGATAAAACGCCAACAGCCGGTTTTCCTCCAGAATTGCACGCCGATGCCCCTCTCCGCCATTGAGGTTCTGGCTGTTCTTCAACTCGGAGTAGAGAACGCTGCCTTCGTCGGCCAGCATCGCCTCAAAGAATTCGTCCTGGAATTCCTCGAGGATCATACCCACCCGCCCCGCTACGCTAAGGCACAGGTAGGGCCTAGCTAAAGCCAAATAGGCGACGAAATCTCTCGACGACAGCAATGTCCGCACAACTATCCTAGATCGTTGGCGTGGCCCTTGAGCCGGGCTGATTGCTTTCGCTGCCACTGTTCTGAACCAACGTCGAAGTCGAGCAAGTCTGCTCTGGCATACAACACGAATCGTGATTCGCCCGTCTTCACCCTTGGCCGTGACGATTGGAGGCAGAGACGGATGTAGCCAAGTCGCAACTCGACCACGAATGCTTTCCCCATTTGCGAGAGCCAGCGTCGCATCGAGATGGTGATCCAGAAGCGTTGCAAGCTCTTCGAACTTGCGGGAATGAAGCAAGGAGGTTGCTAACTTCTCAAAGAGGGGAAGGTTTCTGCGGTTCAATCGCGTTTGACGCGACCGCAGGTAGACGAATCCAGCAAGCACCAGAAAGAGCAGGTACTGTGCTCCACCTTTGTCGAAGCCCCAGCGCCACGGCCCAATGACCCAAAAGATCCCTCGGTCGCGCAGCACCGGCTCGAAATACAGCGCGTGGATGGCAAACAGCGTGCCCCAGATGATTGCCCAATCCAACCGCGAAAGGCTGAGTTGGAAGCTGAGCCTGGCAGTGGGAGGTACTAACGCCCAAACTGCAGCGATGAGCCCCAACATTGTAAGTAAGGCACTTGTGTCGATTCCGGAACCGTTCATTCGGACGAATTGTGATAGTAGTTCATCGCAACTGTATGCATGCGACTCAGAAACCAGTCGGCGTCGAGCGCCCTGGGTCGCTATCTTCAATCTGGTGCGAACTTAGCAGGCGCCTGGCGCCTCCTCTTTGTTCCACCATCCAGACACTTGGCTACAAGACGAAACAGAAACTCTAGCCTCATGGCTGTCGGCGAGTCCTTCGGCTGCGCGGGAGAGGCGGTAACGGGCATTTGCCTGTGGCGCTCGACGTAGATACCCCATGGCCGGATGTTGCAGACGCCGACATTCGCGACTCTTTGTGGAGTGTCGCTGATCAGCCTTGAACCGACATTCTGATGCCGAGGACAGGAGTGCAGCGGTTGCTGCCCCTCGCAGCACTGATCCGAATACCCGCTGTTGGTCGTAGATCAGTCATTCACTCCGACAAAAATGCCGTAAATGGTCCCAGAACCATGAGCGGAAAGACGAGTTCGAATTTGACCTAACGCAATACCCTTCATCAGAGCCGGCGCATGCTGTGTGGCCCTCAACTTGTTGGAGCCCATCAAGGAAACCTCAGGTACGGCTGTTCACCGCGCGCCGTGGAACAAGGGAAAAATCGTTGGTCAGAAGGCGCCTTTCAAGCTCAAAGACATCTGGTCGTTGCGTGTGCGCCTTCAGCTGGAGAACCGGGTTCGCGAATTAGCGCTCTTCAACCTCGGCATCGACAGCAAGCTGCGCGGTTGCGACTTGGTGGCACTGAAGGTTCGTGATGTGTGCCACGGTGACCAGATGGCCACGCGAGCCATCGTCATGCAACACAAAACACAACGGCCGGTGCAGTTCGAAATCACGGCGGGCACCCGTGATGCCCTGCAGACCTGGATCAAGCAGGCGGCGTTGAAATCAGATGACTTCTTGTTCCCCAGCAGGCTTCATGAATCTCCCCATTTGGGCACACGGCAGTACGCTCGAATTCTGGGTCACTGGGTTGACGAACTCGGACTTGATCGTGCGGACTATGGGACACACTCCATGCGAAGAACCAAGGCGACGTTGATCTACCGGCGCACCAAAAACCTTCGAGCTGTTCAGTTGTTGCTCGGACACGCCAAGCTGGAATCCACCGTGAGGTACCTGGGTATCGAGGTCGATGACGCCCTTGAAATCTCCGAGCAGACAGAGATTTAGACTGCGCTGCCGCGTTCTGATTGGCTGTTTTCCCGTTGCAAGAGTCCCAGACGTGTCGAGGTGGTCTGCGCGAGCTGTGGCATCGGAGATCAACCTCAGACGGCACCGTCGAAGAACAGGCGCCAACGACCATGTTCGCGAACCCAGTATTGGCGACGGTCGATGCTGCGGGGTGGCTTCGTGTTTACAGCGGAGTAGTTGACGATGGCTACCTCGTCCTGGCGCTTCCAGCGGAAGACCGATACATCGCGCCACACAGCCTGTTGTGCGGCCTCCTGGCGGTCGCGTTGGTCTTCTGAGCCGGTAGACACCCTGCGCAGCGGGCTGCTGCCGCGTGCACTGAAGTCATCGGTTTGCAGTGCCGTCAGGATGCGGACATCATTTCGTGCCCTCGCCTGCTGCCACTGGGTGAGCAGGGCTTCGAAGCCGTGGCGCTCCGCAGTCTGGTGAGTGGGTGTTGCCCACTTCAGTTCGTCGGCAACGATCACCGGCGTGCGCCGTGTCTGCAACACAGCCATGAGATAGGCCATGTCGTCGTTGGCCAGCGCCACGCAACCCTCGGTGGCGTACGGGCTGCGCGAGTAGGTGGCGCGTGGCACACCATGCAGCCAGATGCCGCTGCCGGTGCGCCCCAGGCGCCGGTCGTGCTCGTTGGGGTAGTTCAAGGGCAGCGCACCGATACCGTACAGCTCCTCAACCTGCTGGTCGTCCAGGCGGCTGGTGATGAAGTACACCCCCAGTGGGGTGCGCAGGTCGCCCTCGACCCGTTTGTCAAAACCCGCCTGACCGATGGACGCATAGAAGCTGCGGATCAGCTGCAGGCCGTGAGGCTGTTGCTCAAACACATAGAGCCGCGAATGACTGGCATCCACCGCCACCACATGGCGGACATTGCGGGCGAGTTGCAGCACTTGTTCGGGCACGGTGCCCGGCGGTGGCATCTCGGTGAGCGAACCCAATCGTCGGTTGGCTTCCGCCCGAAGCTTGCGCAACCTCTCTCGCACCACTGGGGGGCCATCTGTGGCCGTCGAGAGGCCGGGAGCGTTGCCGCTGTGCGCCAGCAGCAGGTCTGCGTAGACGAGCTGTCCCAGCTGGAAGCCGGGGACATCGCGCACCAGCGCAGCAGCCAGCGGCAGGGCCTGCCGGTCACCGCGCGCCACTGCGCGGTACACCTCGATCAGACGGGCCTCCGGGGAAGACCGCAGAGACCCGGTCAGTAGAACTCCATCGTTCGGGCTGTGTCGTGTGGTCTGTGCGCGGACCTCCCCGAACGGCGACACCAGTGACGCCCCCGCCAGCGCCGTGCGGGCGAGCAGCACTCGCCGGCTTGGGTCCGAGCAGGATGCTGCGGTCAGGGGGGTGAACGATCTGGTGGTCATTGCGCGTCGGCCAGTGCCAAGGCTGAGGCCAGGTCAAGTTGCTCTCGCATCGCCTTTGCTGCCTGTTGAAAACCGGGCAGGCTGGACACCGCAACGGCCGAAGCCGACGTGTTGCTGACGATCTGCGACGGGTTGGTCCGCACGCCCTTGACGAGGTATTCGAAGTGCAGATTCGGACCGGTTGCGGTACCGGTCGCGCCGACCGTGCCGACGGTCTGGCCCTGCTGCACGCGCTGCCCTGCCCGGACGTCGATGCGACTCAAATGCGCATACGCCGTGGCGGCCTTGTCAGGGTGTTGGATCACGACGTAGTTGCCGTAGCCACTCTGGCGACCCGCGAAGCTCACCACACCGTCGGCCACGGTTCGGATCGGGGTCCCGGCCGGAGCGCTGTAGTCTGTTCCCTTGTGAGCTTTCTGTCCTCCGAACACCGGGTGGATGCGTGGCCCGTACGAACTGGTGATGCGGGAGAACGCCAACGGGGATGCAAGGTAGGCGCGGCGCTGACTCGACCCATCGAGACCGACGAACTCGCCGGCCTTGCCAGGAGATTGAAACCACAGGGTCTGGTGGGCGTCCTTGCCGTTCTGGACTTCGGCACCCAACAGCTGTCCGGTGAAAAGGATTTCTCCGTCCAGCTCGAACGCTTCGTACACCAGGCTGAAGCGCGCCCCTGGCTGAAGGTCACGCTGAAAATCGATGTCTGCGGCAAACGCCTCCACGACCTGCGAGGCGACGGCATCCGGCAGGCCTGCCCGGTCCGTGGCGGCAAAGAAGGAAGAACGGATGGTGAGTGAACCCAGCTGAATCAGGCGCCGTGGCGTGGGCTGTTCGAGCCGGGATCGGAACCCCCCGTCGAGTTGCTCCACCACCAGCCGGCTGACCCGCTGATGGGCTGCATCCACCCACCGCACAGACAGTGTCTTCAAGCGCCCATCGGTTGTGCGGGTCACCGACGCGAGCTTGCCGGGGGTACCCGTCAATAGCAAACGCGATGTGGCGTCGCTGGCGAGAAAGGCTTGTGAATCTCGATCTTCGACGCCCAAGCGCCTGAGCAAGGCCTGGAGGGAGTCGTCGCGACGGGTGACCTGGGATTGGTGAACGAGAAACCCGGGGATCAATGCCGTCAGATCGGACGACGCTGCGGGTGTATCTACCGGCTCTACCACCTGCCGAACCGGCCATTGCGCCGCGTCCGGCAGCGCGGGCGAGACGCCGAAGGCCACGACACCCGTGCCCAGCAACAGGCTGCCCAAGGCGGCGATCAGGGGCCGCTGGTGACGCTGGATCCAGGGTTTGAGAAGAAGCAAACGTGCGGAGTACATGACAGTGCCCATGCTGGAGGCGCCTGGTTGCGAGATGCCTCAGGCATTGGACAAAAGGACCCGGATGTCCGACGTGATCGTGGCGGCGTCGGTTCCATAGGCGGAGAACAAGCGCACCCGACCTTGGGTGTCGAAGATGTACTTCCCCGCCGAGTGGTCCATGGTGTAGGACGTCGGCGTCGATCCCGGGACCTGCTTGTAGTAAATCTTGAAGTCGGCTGCGACGCCCTTGAGTTCATCGGGCTCGGGCCGCAGGGCAACGAACCCCGGGTCGAAGTTCGCCATGTATTCCTTGAGCAACGCCTGGGTGTCCCGCTGGGGGTCCACTGTGATGAAGAGCACCTGCAGCCGCTCGCCCTGGTCACCCAGCAGACGCTTGACCTCGGCCATGGTTGTCATGGATGTAGGGCAGACATCCGGACACTGCGTGAAACCGAAGAAGGTGACCACAATCTTGCCCTTGAAGTCCGCCAGCGTTCTCAGGTTGCCGTGGTGGTCCTTGAGCCGGAAATCCCGGGCAATAGCGGCACCGGTCACATCGGTGCTCTTGAACGGCGTGACCTCGGGTGAGCAGGCCATCAGCACAGGCGCACCAGCCACGCTGGCCAGCGCCGCCTGCACAAAGCGCCGACGCCCCATGCGCGGGTGGTCTGGGTTGAATGAAAAGCGTTGGTTCATGTCACTTCCTGGCTTTGGCCACTTCTTCGGCCACGAGTGACAGCAGTTGCTGGTCACCAAAGGACGGGAGACCGCGACCATTGACAAAGAACGTCGGGGTCTTGGTCACTTCCAGTGCGGTCAGGTCTTCGATGTCCTGCTTGAGCACCGCATCGATGTCCGAGCCCTGGGCGTCGGCCTGCGCCTTGGCAATGTCCAGACCGGCTTCCTGTGCCGCCCGGAACGCCAGCTCGATGTTGGGTTTTCCGTGGTCGGCCCACTGCGGCTGGCTGGCCAAGATCATCTCCAGCACGGGTAGGTACTTGTTCTGGCGTTTGGCGGCTTCGAGCAGCTTGACCACCTGATCGGAGCCGGCATGGAACGGGGCATAGCGGATCACCAGACGCACATCGTTCGGATACTGCTTGAGGATGTCCTTGACGATGGGATAGAACGCTCGGCAGGTCTCGCAGGCCGGGTCAAAGAACTCGACGATGGTGACCGGCGCGTTGCTGGGGCCAAAGACCGGTGAATGGAAGCGGACCAGCCGGTTGTCCGTCTGGCTGGCTAGCGCGCTGCCGGACTGCTGGACCACCTGGCTGACCTTCTCGGCCTGCGAGTTCTGCACCCGCTTCTGGTAGGCGTTCATGCCGAGGAAGAAGAACAGCAGGACGATGGCGACCAGGGCGATGACGGTGATTTTTTTGGAATTCATCGGGAGGACTTTCTGAGGTAAACAATGAGAAGGAACGCCAGCACTATGAACGCGGCCAGCGACAGCCAGGGGATCTGGACGCCGTTGAAGATGTCGAGCTTTTGGTCCGCGCAGGACACCCCGGCGCTGCAAGGTACCCAGGCCTTGGGAATCAGGCCAGCCACCAGCAGGGTGTGGTACCCGGCCATCGCCAGCCCGCTCAGTGCCAGAGCCAGGCCATAGACGGCGCCCCGTCGGTCTTCAGTGAAGCATGCGATCCCCAGAATGATGGCGAGTGGAAACATGAAGATGCGCTGGTACCAGCACAGCACGCAGGGCGTCATGCCCATGACCTCGCCCAGAAACAGCGCGCCCAAGGTGGCGGCAGTGGCCACCAGCCAGGCCATCAGCAGCCAGGTCCAGGGTCGGTTCATGACGTGCCTTTCGAAAAGGCCACGGCGGGACGCAGGGACATCAGGATCCAGGCGCCCGCCGCCAGCACGATGAACACATCGGCCAGGTTGAAGGCAGGCCAGTGCAGCCCGCGCCAGTGCAGATCCAGGAAGTCGGTGACGGCGCCGCTGGCAATGCGGTCGATGAGATTGCCGCTGCCGCCGGCCACGAGCAGTGCGCCCGCGGCCCGCTCCAGCGGTTCCACCTGGCGCGCAAGACAGACGAAGGTGATGGGCACCACCACCATGAAACCGATGACGATGAAGAATATCCGCTGCCAGCCACCCGCTTCGGCCAGCAAGGAGAACGCGGCGCCAGTGTTGAGCACATGGACCAGGTTGAACCAGGTCGTGACCTCCACCGCTGTGCCCAGTGCGATGGTGCTGGCGAACCAGGTTTTGCTCAGCTGATCCAGCGCCAGAAGAAAAGCCACGGCAAGCAGCCAGGCCAGACGGGGGCGACCCCGCCAGGAAAATGCAGACATGAAAAGACCCTGAAAGAACGGACATCACCAGCCGCAAGGGCTGGCACGTTTCACAGGGATCGGAGAAGCACGGCGATGGGCGCCGTCAAAGAAGCCGAACCCTGGTCAGGCCAGGGTGGTCCACTGCGGCCGTTCGGGCCGCTCCACGAGCAGGATCTCGGTCCAGAGACGGGCCACTGCGTGCAGACGGTCGGCGTCGTTGCTCGGAACAAAGGGCGTACTGGCCGACAAGGCCAGGGCGCCGGAGTGGCAGCTTCCACAGTGGGAGTGCTGCGCATGGGATTCGCCGACGTGGTCGTCGGTCTCGGCCTGTCCAGAGGTATCCGCCAGGTTCGCATGCACCGAGGCACAGGGCTCGTGCACACAAGGCTCGCGCTCGGCCGCGCCCGCCCACTGCAGGGGCAGGCAGAACAGCATCAAGAGGGTGAGCAGAACGGCGCGCATGATGCAATGATTTTACGGCGCTGGCACTGGGGTGGAAACGCCGCCCTGGTGTGCTTCAGGTTGTTCAGCGGTCCGGTGGAGACTGGAACTGGCGAATCGTGGTCCACAGTTCCGGGGCCACCGCCATGGGCTGGAACGCGCTGATGTATGCACGTCCGGTGTTCCCCAGCGGGAGGCGACCGAACAGATGGCCAAACGGCACCAGGAGCAGCCTCAGGAGTTGCCCGCTCAACTCGGACAGGTTTCGCGTCTGCCAGGCCAGCCTGAGCATGTACCAGTGCGAGCGTGCATGCGGGACCAGGCGCGTCTGTCCCAGCACGTGCATGGCTTCGAGCAGGTGCCAGGCTTGGCCCAAGTCACGATGGTCGAGACGTTGGTAAGCCTGTGACAGCCGCTCGAAGGTGTGCGGGTCGAACGCCACCGTGTTCACGGACTCAGTGGGCATGGCCATGGTGGTCGTGCCCGTGGTCACTGGCATCTGCGGTTCCGAGTTCACTCCTGGCCTGGCGCATCACCTGCCAGCCGCCGTGCAAGGCCAGACCCGCCATCAGGGCCGCCACGAGCAGGTCTGGCCAGGCCGTGCCTGTTCCAAAGACCCCCAGTGCGGCCAAGAACACGGCCACGTTGCCGATCGCATCGTTGCGCGAGCACAGCCAGACGCTGCGCATGTTGGCGTCACCCTCGCGGAAGGCATACAGCATCCAGGCCACCGACACGTTGGCCAGCAGCGCCAGCAATGCAACAACCCCCATGGTCGGTGCATCAGGCACCCGACCGTTCCAGACCGCCCACAGCGCGCTGCCCAGCACGTAGAGGCCAAAGCCCATCATGCTGAAGGCTTTGAGCATGGCGGCCCTGGCACGCCAGGCCAGCGCCGATGCCAGCACCGCCAGCGAAACACCGTAGTTCAGCGCGTCACCGGCGAAGTCGATGGCATCGGCCAGCAGGGACAGAGAGCCCGACGAGAAGCCAGCGCCCAGCTCGACCAGGAACATGGCGGCGTTGACGAAGAGCGCGACCCACAGCACGCGGCGGTAGCGTGGCAGGTTGGCAATCTGTCCGGGGGCGGGGCATTCGTGTTCACAGCAATGGGCTGACATGGGATCTCCTGCAGGTTCAGAATGCCGGTATTGAAAACCCTGGAGCTGCTCCAGAGTCAAGCCCTGAATCCCACCGAACGGAGAAACCCCATGCGCATCAAGGAACTGGCCGAGGCCACAGGCGTGGACGTGGACACCATCCGCTACTACGAAAAGCAAAGTCTTCTGCCGGAACCGGCCCGGCAGGACAACGGCTACCGTGACTATGCGAGCGCCCACCTGGAGCGCCTGGCCTTCATCCGCCACTGCCGCGCACTGGAAATGCCGCTGGCCGACATCCGCCGGTTGCTGGGCGCGCTGGACGCTCCGGGCGAGCCACACCCGGATGTGGACCGGCTGGTTCAGGAGCAGATCGACAAGGTGCGGGCGCGGCTCAAGAGCATGCGAGCGCTGGAGAAGCAGTTGTTGCTGCTCCAGGCCGCCTGTGGCCGTTGTGACGACGAAGGCACTGACTGCGGCATCCTCAAGGAACTCGTGGCCGCCGCGCACGGCGAAGCCTGCGCGTGTCATGCCCATCTTGCGCACTGACCGACCATGAAGGCCTTGTTGCTGTACGTCGCCACCACATGGGCCTACACAGCAGCAACTCCAATCGACAGAGTCAACAGGTTCAAAGACAAATTTCAGTCAAAACTGTCATCTTCGGGCAATCTCGCGGTCACTCGTCCATTACTACATTGCTCCTGTACTCGGTACCGCGTTGCATCACCCGATCAACGTGAAACTTTCAGGAGCAACCATGATTCGCAAGTTCAACATCCTCGTCCTTTCGTTTGCAGCAACCATCCCGGCTTTTGCCATGGATGCGGCTCAAGCCGAAGCCAAGCAGACTGTCCCGCTGGTCAATGGCGAGACGCTCTACATTTTCAAGGACGGAAAGATGGCAAAAGCCAACCAATATGGACGCACTGCATACCTTGCCAAGGGAGAGGTCGTTCAATCCGTGGATGGTCAGAAGATCAGCACAGTGGGCAACGAAGTCGCTCGCCTCGACTACCTGGCGCGCAAGGGTCATCAAAACTGATGGCGTCACTCGCGTGAAGACGGCCACCCTGTCTTGGGTGGCTTTTTTACTTGCGACGGAAGATCATTGCAAAAACGATCACCATGGCCAGATAGTTCATCACCATGAACCACGTGTTGTTCCATGCGACGCCATCAAACCCCCAGTAGGTCACCGGATAGAAAACCGGGGATGGATAAAAATCGGCCGAATGGGTGAACACGTCGATTAGCACGTGGGACCACCAACCCAACAGCGGCAACCAGAAGCGGCTCAGCCAAAGCCAGAGTACCCCTGTGACGGCCCCCGCCACCAGCGCGCTATGCATTACGCAATGCAGGTGGTGGGTCAGGCCGGCGAGCAGCGGCGACATTGGGGGCTCGTACCCGGGCAGCGCATTGGCATAGGCCAGCAGCACACCCCAGCCCTCAGACGACGACAGCGTCAGTGCGACCAGCGGCGCAAGCTGGACCAGATCAGGCAACACCGCCAAGCCCACCGCCAGCCCGACGGTCCGGCGGTCCAGCGGCCGGTGCCGGTGCCAGGCCGCGGCGCCCAGATCCACCCACAGTCCGTGTGCAAGGATGTCCATGGCGCATGCCCTCTTGTGCAGTGAATCTGTCCGCTATCGGTTGCGCAGGCGCAGCGCATTGCCGATCACCGACGCCGAGCTCAGGCTCATCGCCAGTGCAGCAATCAAGGGCGACAGCAGCCAACCCGTCAACGGGTACAACACGCCGGCAGCAATCGGGATGCCCAGTGCGTTGTACAAAAAGGCAAACACCAGGTTCTGCTTCATGTTGCCCACGGTCGCTTCGGACAGCGCCCGCGCGATCGCGATCCCGCGCAGATCGCCCTTGACCAGCGTCACCTGCGCGCTGTTCATCGCCACGTCGGTCCCGGTTCCCATGGCCACGCCCACATCGGCCTTGGCCAGTGCCGGCGCATCGTTGATGCCGTCACCGGCCATCGCCACCACCCGACCTTCCTTCTGCAAGCGCTCAACCAGCAGCAGCTTGTCGGCCGGCTTGACCTCGCCATGCACCTCGTCGATGCCCAGGCGGGTGGCCACAGCCTGGGCCGTCGTCAGGCCGTCACCGGTGGCCATCACAATGCGCAGACCCGATGCCTTGAGGGTCGCCAAGGCCTCCGGCGTGCTGGCCTTGACCGGATCGGACACCGCCAGCAGGCCCATCAACTGACCATCCATCGCCAGGTGCATCACGCTGGCACCTTCTGCACGCAAAGCCTCGGCCTGCGGCACCAGCGCCGCGACCGAGACGCCCATCTGCTCCATCAGCGCGGTGTTGCCCAGCGCCAACTGGCGCCCAGCCACCTGGCCACGCACGCCGATGCCCGTGCCAGACTCGAAGTTCTCGGGTTTGTCCAGCACCATGCCGCGTTCGCGGGCGGCACGCACGATGGTTTCGGCCAGCGGGTGCTCGCTGCCCTGGTCCAGGCTGGCGGCCAGGCGCAGCACCTCGTCGGCGTCAAAACCGGTCGCGGGAACGGCGCGCTCGAACGTCGGGCGACCTTCGGTCAATGTGCCTGTCTTGTCGATGATCAGGGTGTCGATCTTGCGCATGTTCTCGATCGCCGCGGCATCCCGGAACAGCACGCCATGCGTGGCGCCCCGACCGGTCGCGACCATGATGGACATGGGAGTGGCCAGACCCAGGGCGCAGGGACAGGCAATGATCAGCACCGCCACCGCGTTGATCAGGCCGAACACCCAGCGCGGCTCGGGGCCGAACAGCCCCCAGCCGAAGAATGTCAGCAAGGCAATGCCCACCACCGTGACGACGAAGTAGCCCGCCACCACGTCGGCCATGCGCTGCATCGGTGCCCGGGAGCGTTGTGCCTGGGCCACCATCTGCACGATCTGCGACAGCATGGTGGCCGCGCCCACGCGCTCACTGCGCATCACCAGCGCGCCGCTGGTGTTGAGCGTGGCACCAATCACCTTGTCGCCCACCCGTTTGGCCACCGGCATCGGCTCGCCCGTGAGCATGGATTCATCGACCGCACTGCCGCCTTCGGTCACCTCGCCGTCCACCGGCACTTTTTCGCCGGGGCGCACGCGCAGCACGTCACCCACATGCACATGGTTCAGCGGCACGTCCTCTTCGGTGCCGTCGGCGCGGATGCGGCGGGCCGTCTTGGGAGCCAATCCGAGCAGCGACTTGATGGCCGTCGAGGTCTGCGACCGGGCCTTGAGTTCGAGCACCTGGCCCAACAGCGTGAGCGAAATGATCACGGCGGCCGCCTCGAAGTACACGGCGACGCGGCCCATGGAAATGAACGAATCCGGGAACACCTGTGGCGCGACCGTCGCGACCACGCTGTAGACAAACGCGGCCCCCGTGCCAAGACCGATCAAGGTCCACATGTTGGGACTGCGATGCATCACCGACTGCCAGCCACGAGAAAAGAACGGCCAACCCGCCCACAGCACGATGGGAATGGACAAGAGGAGCTCGACCCAGCTCTGCGCGGACATGTCCATCCACTGGAGGCGGTGGCCAAACATGGCGAGCACAAACACCCCGGCGGTCAGTGGCAGCGTCCACCAGAAGCGGCGCTGAAAATCGCGCAACTCCGGGTTGTCGTCGTCTTCGATTTCCGGCAGCAAGGGCTCCAGCGTCATGCCGCATTTGGGACAGTTGCCCGGATGGTCCTGGCGAATCTCTGGGTGCATCGGGCAGGTGTAGACGGTGCCGGCGGTGGCTGGCGCAGAGTCCGCTGGTGCCGTGGACACGAGGTACTGCAGCGGGTTCGCCGCGAACTTGCCCTGGCACTTGGCACTGCAGAAGTAGTAGGGTCGCCCCTCGTGTTTCAGCGTGTGTGCCGACTGCGGCGTGACCTTCATGCCGCACACCGGGTCCTTGAGGTCGGTGGGCGACGCGGGCACGGTCGGTGGGGTGTGGCTGCTGTGGTGCTGGTGTGTGCTCATGTCCATGGGCCTACTGCTTGTCGTCCTGTGCGCGACCGGGTGCCTGCGGGTGCCGATCATGTCCTCCATGACCATTTCCATGCATCAGGTGCATCAGTGGGCAGGCCAGCAACAACAGATAGGGCCAGAAGCCCATAACATGGCCCCAGTGCTCTCGCAGCAGGTAGAAGCCCGCGATCAAGGCAGCCGTTGCCAGCGCCATGCCGGCCGGGCGCCGCCAGAAAGAAGGCACATGGGCTTCGTTATGGTCGTGGTTCATGGTGTCTGGTGCTCCGTTGCCTAGGCTTTGACTGCGTACCGCATCATCATTCCCGCCTCGGCATGTTCCAGCGTGTGGCAGTGAAAGACGTAGTCCTGGTCGCCGGTGTGCGGGTGCGAGAAGTCGATGGCGATCTTGACCGACTCGCCCGGCCAGACCTGCAGCGTGTCCACCACGCCCAGGTCCTGCGGCAGCAGACCGCGTGCCCCTGCCAGGGGACGGATCTGGTCCGGGCTGCCCAGGCGTTCGAGCACCCGGAACGAGAAGCCGTGCAAGTGCATGGGGTGCGGCATGCTGCGTTCGGCGTTCTCGATCAGCCAGGTCTCACGCGCACCACGCTGCACTGTCAGCGGCACGGCAGCGTGGTCGAACACGCCACCGTTGATCGTCCAGTGGCCTTTGCCGTCGTGGCCCAGTTGCATGCGGCGCGGGGTGCCCGCCAGTTCCACTGGTGCGGCTAGGCTGGACAGCCGGGTCGGCATGCGCCGGTCATAGAGCGCTTCGGTTGCCGTCAGGTCGATACGCATCAGCGCCCGCGCGTCGCCTTCCATGGCCATGGTTGCGGGCTCAGAGGTGCCCTGGGCCGCACCGTGTTGGCTGTGGTCCATCGCAGCCATATCGTGTCCACCCTCCTGGTGCATCGGATCGAAGGGCAGCGAGGCCAGGGTCACCGGCCGACCGCCTTCGGCTTCCCGGAAATCCACCAGCACATCCAGCCGCTGACCGGGCGAAAGGAAGGTCTGATCGATACGCACGGGCTGGGCCAGCAATCCCCCGTCCGAGCCCGCCAGGTAGAAGCCCAGGGCCCGGCCTTGTTGCAGGAACGCCAGCCGGTAGCTGCGCGCGTTGCTCCCGTTGAGCAGCCGGAAACGCACGATGCGGCGACCCGCCTTGAGCACCGGACGCTCGGTCAGGTTGACCATCATCCTGCTGCCCACCCAGCCACCAAAAGACTGGGCGGCGCTGGGCGCGTACTGGAGGCGTCCCTGTGCATCGAATTCCTTGTCCTGCAGCACCAGCGGGATCTCGGATTCACCCAGAGCCAGTGCCAGTTCCTTGCGCAGGGTGGCTTCGTCTTCGTCTTCGACGAAGAGCAAGCTGGCCAACCCGTGGTAGGCCTGCCGGGGAATGAAGCCGTGCGCATGGGGGTGGTACCAGTACATCGAGGACCGGTCCTGCACGGTGAAGGCGTAGTCCATCTGCTGGCCCGGCGCCACCACGTGGAGCCCGTTGCCGTCGTTGCGCGAATCCACGCTCAGGCCGTGCCAGTGGATGACGGTGGGCTGATCGATGCGGTTGATCAGCTTGACCCGCATCTGATCGCCCTGTCGGGCCAGCAGCGCCGGGTTGAGGAATTTCTTGCCGCCCGACTCCACGGCATAGGCCAGGACGGGCGTGCGCTGCCCCGGCAGCACCTCGATCTCGCTGCGGACCACATGGACTTCCTTGAAGTCCGTCACGGGCAGCACCCCGAAGAGGCCACTGGTGCCCGGCAGGCGCAAGGGGTTGAAAAAGCCCGTCGCCTGCGCTTCAAGGCGCAGGACCTCGTCGGTAGAAAGGCCTGACGGCGTGGCTGAGGCGGCCCAGGCACCCGGGTAGGCGGCTGCGGCCCCCATTGCGCCCATGCTGCCCAGAAACTGTCGCCGTGAAAACATCGACATCACACAATCTCCTGAACTGGATACGAAAACAAGAACAGCGTCAGAACGTCGGCGCGCTCACTGGGCGCCGGGTTTGGCGGGCGACGGCGGCATGCGCTGCATCATCATTTCCATCATGTTCTGCATCATGTCCATGCGCATCTCCATCATTTGATGGCGCTGGGTCAGGTCTGGCGTGGCCACTCCCGGGGTACCCATCCCCTGCATGCCGGCCATGCCGCCCATGGGCTTCATGCCTTTCATCATGTCCATGCCTTCTTGCATGGCCTTCATGTGCTCGGCCATCAGGGCCTCGCGTTCGGCCGGTGTCTTTGCGGCCGCCATCTTGGCGCGCAGCGACTGCATCGTGGCCATGTGCTCTTGCATGTGCTGCTGCATCTGCGGCATCGACGACATGCCCATGGGCATGCCTGCCTGGGGTGTGGCCGGCTGGGTCGCGGTGCTGGCCGCCGGGGTGGACGGGTGGTGCTGGGTGTGGTCGGCGGTTTGCTGCGCTGCGGCGGAGAACGCCGCACCGGCGACAGCCACGGACAGTAGGGCTCGGATCAAGGCGGACATGACGATTTCCTTTCGTGACAGAACGCATGGCGAAATGCCATGGGGTCACTGTAGGGATCGACCCGGGTCGGCAAGATGACCCGGAGATGACAAAAAAGTCAGGTTCAGCGCGGCGACTGCTGCTGGGCCTGCCGGTTGATGTCGTCGTGGTGGCGTCGGGTCTCTGGCGCCCATTGCGACTTGATCCAGGACAGCACGGCCACGATGTCGGCATCGCTGAGCGAATCGCCAAAGGCGGGCATGTTGGTGGCGTAGTCGGGCAAGCCGACGGCCTTCGCCACCCCTTCCTTGGTGATGCGAATCAGCACATCGTCCGGGTGGTGCCAGGTGTGGCCGCTTGAATCGTGGGGAGGTGCAGGCATTCGCCCATCGGCGCCTCTTTCGCGCCAGTTGGCTTGCCCCTCCAGATGGACACCGTGGCAGCTTGCACAGCGGGTCTGATAAATCAGCGCCCCCTGTTTGAGCATCGCAGCGTCATCCGTGCGAAGCATCCCGACAGGAACTGGCCGGAAGAGGTCCGCAGATTGCCACCAGAAAAAGGCTGCGGAAGCCCCGGCGAGTGCCAGAACGACCGCAGCTGAACGGAGGTAACCTACGCGCTGAAGAGTCACTTCGCTGGCTGGATGTCGGTCACCGTCATCTGCCCGTTTTCGTTGGTGGCCATGAACTGGATCTTGGCGCCGACGCTGGTCTTGTCCAACAAGGCCTTGTCCTTGGCCACGAAGACCATGGTCATGCCGGGCATGTCCATGTGCTTGATGTCACCGTGCTTGATGGTGATCTTGCCGGCGTCCTTGTCGATCTTGCGCACCTCACCGTCGGTCATGCCGGGAGCTGCAGCCAAGCCCATCTTGGCGTGGTCCATGTTCATCTGGGCAAACACGGGGTTGATGGCGAAGGCGGTGAAGGCCAGTGCGCCCGCACTCAAAATTGCTCGCAGCTTCATCGTAAAGTCCTTTCGTTGAGTTGAGATCGCGAGAAAAAAGCTCAATTGGCCGCCACATTGACCTGGCCTTTCATGCCGGCCTCGTAGTGGCCCACATGCAGACAGGCGAAGTTCACCACGCCGGGCTTGGTGAAGCGCCAGATCACTTCACCCTGTTTGCCAGGCTTGAGCGAGATCTTGTTGGGTTCTTCGTGCTCCATGGTCGGGAACTTCTTCATGACTTCGTAGTGCTCCTTGAGTTCCTTTTCCGTGCCGAGGCTGAACTCGTGCGGCACCTTGCCGGAGTTCTTGATGACAAAACGGATGGTCTCACCCTTCTTCACCGACACGTTCGACGGTGTGAAGCGCATGCTGTCTGCAGCGTCCACCTCGATCGTGCGCGTGACCTTGGCTGCAACGCCCGGTTCGCCGATAGGAGACTCTTCGTGGTGGCCACCGCCGTGGGTGCCACCAGCGAAAGCAGCCGATGCGGCCAATGCTGCAGCAGCGAAAACAAAGCCGGCGCGGGAGGCGAAGTTGAACTTGAGAGAATTCATGGTTGTCCTTGGGTTTTGGTTGGGGAAACGGTTGAGGGAAACAGTGGTGAGGCGTGCAAAGGCCCATTTCAGTGGGACATGCCCTTGGCGGTGGGTTTGATCGCGGTGGCGGCAGCCGGTGTCGTGTCAGCGCTGGCCGCGGGGCGCGGCGTCGGGGGTAGTGCTCCGTTCCATTCGTAGGCCACGGTGCCTTCCGGGAACTTGTACGGCCCCGGGTCTTTGTAGTCACCTGGCTTCTGGTCCTTGCGCACCTTGAAGACCGTGAACATGCCGCCCATTTCCAGCGGGCCGAACTGGCCGGTGCCGGTCATCATGGGCGCTGTGTTGTCGGGAATCGGCATCTGCATTTCGCCCATGTCGGCCATGCCGCGTTCGCCCATCAGCATGTAATCCGGCGCGACCTTCTGGATCTTTTTGACCAGGCCGCGGTGGTCCACACCGATCATCGTGGGCACGTCGTGGCCCATGGCGTTCATGGTGTGGTGGCTCTTGTGGCAGTGCATAGCCCAGTCGCCTTCTTCGTCGGCGATCAGCTCGATCTGGCGCATCTGACCCACAGCCACGTCGGTGGTGACTTCGTACCAGCGGGTGCTGGGTGGGGTCGGTCCGCCGTCCGTACCCGTGACCAGAAACTCGTGGCCGTGCAGGTGGATCGGGTGGTTGGTCATGGTGAGGTTGCCCACCCGGATACGCACGCGGTCGTTCAGGCGCACGTTGAGCGTGTCGATGGCCGGGAAAACCCGGCTGTTCCAGCACCAGATGTTGAAGTCGGTCATGGTGTTGACCTTGGGTGTCTTGCTGCCGGGCTCCACGTCAAAGGCATTGAGCAGGAAGCAGAAATCGCGATCCACCTCGCTGATGTGCGGGTGCTTAGCCTTGGGGTGTGTCACCCACATGCCCATCATGCCCATGGCCATCTGCACCATCTCGTCGGCGTGCGGGTGGTACATGAAGGTGCCGGGGCGCCGAGCCTCGAACTCGTAGACATAAGTCTTGCCCACTGGAATGGCGCGCTGATTCAACCCCCCCACGCCGTCCATGCCGCTGGGCAGGCGCTGGCCGTGCCAGTGGATGGTGGTGTGCTCGGGCAGCTTGTTGGTCACGAAGATGCGCACGCGGTCGCCCTCCACCACCTCGATGGTCGGGCCTGGGCTCTGACCGTTGTAGCCCCACATGTTGACCTTGAAGCCCGGCGAGACCTCGCGCACCACGGGCTCGGCCACCAGGTGGAATTCCTTGACACCGTTGTTCATGCGCCAGGGCAGCGTCCAGCCGTTGAGCGTGACCACCGGGTTGTAGGGTCGGCCGGTCTGTGGCACCAGCGGCGGCGCGGTGTCGACCGAAGTCTGGATGACCGGCTCGGGCAAGCCAGCCAAAGCAGAGCGGGCCACGGCCAGGCCGGCCACGGAGGCAGCGGCGCCGGCGAAGAACTGTCGTCTGGAGTTGGTAGGGGTGTTGGTCATGTGATGTGTCCTTTCAATGCGCTGCTGCTGCCGGAGCCTCGCCACCGGCGCCGCCCAGATTCACAAAACTGTCGGGCTCTCCGCCCTGCAAGACCCACTGCAGATCGGCCTCGGCCAGCCAGAAGTCGCGCTGTGCACCGATTGCATCCACCGTGGCCTGAGACTGGTTGCGCACCTCGTCCAGCAGGTCCCAGACGCTCTTGAGCATGCCGTTGTAGTGCAGCACCGTCTCTTCGGTGATGAACTCACGGGTCTTCAGGATGTCGCCCTGGCTGTCCTGCGCCAAGGCGTGGGCGGCCCAATAAACGTTCATGGCTGACTTCGATAGCGCACGATTACGCAGGCTTTCTGCGTCTGGCAACTGGTTGCGAACAGCATCACCGCGCTTTTGCAAGTCCGCTGCGGCCATGGGTTGCGCCGGGATGGCAGGCAACTGGTCTGGCAACACAAAGCCATCCTGAAGACCCGTTTGCCCCATCGTCTTGACCAGATTGGCCTGCGCCTGGGCGGCGGCTTGCTGCGCTCGCCTCAGATTCATGCGTGCATTGGATGCAGCCAGTTGAACGGGAGACAGTTGCAGCTTGCTCCAGTTGCCCACCGTCACCATGCGCTGACCCAGTTCATAGGCCGCCTGCGCGGCTTCCAGCATGTCACGCTGGTGCTTCAGGACCTGTTGGGCTGCCACGGCTTCGATCCAGGCTTTACGCCCCGCCGCAGCCACTTCCAGCACCTCGCCGGTATCTTCGACGCGGCGCTGCAGGCTGGGGTCGAGTTCCGTCCAACGGCCCTCAGCGATCAGTTGCTCGTGCTTAGGACCCAACCGAGCCAACGCACGGGCCAGATCGCGATGCACCATCCAGGCCATGCGAACCGCTACCTCTGCGGTGGGGATGGCAACTCCCATGGTGCTGCTCGGCGTAACGGCGGCGACGCTCACGTTGGTCTGCTCCCACTTGAGTACGTCGGCATGGCCGCGCTTGAACACTCCCACTGCGTCATTGGCACGGCGCCAGTCGGCCTCCTGCGTCGGGCTGGCCGTCTGCGCAGCCAGCGCGAATGGGACGACCAACAGGCCTGCCACCAGCAGCTGGCTTGTGGCTCGATAACTGAACAAAGGTTTCACTGCAATCGCTCCTTTTGATGTGGATCAAGTGGTGCGGATTCTGGTGAGGCGAGTTCGTCACTTCCCTGTCGGTCAGATTACAAAAATGTCAGCTTTTGTCGCGCCCGCCTCGATACGGGCAAACTCGAGGTCAGGAGAACGTGAACGTGAAAATTCTGATCGTCGAAGATGAGCCCAAAGCGGGTGACTACCTCAGACAAGGCCTGCGCGAGGCCGGCTTTGCCGTGGAACTCGTCACCAACGGTGTGGACGGTCTGCACCATGGCCTGGAGGGGGACCACGATCTGGTGATCCTGGATGTCATGCTGCCAGGCATGGACGGGTGGCAGGTGCTCAAGAACCTGCGCAGCCAGGGACGGCAAATGCCCGTGCTGTTCCTCACGGCCAGGGACCAGATCGAGGACCGTGTCAAAGGACTTGAGCTGGGGGCCGACGACTACCTGGTCAAGCCGTTCTCGTTCGCCGAACTGCTGGCGCGGGTTCGCACCATCCTGCGGCGGGGCCGCTCCGGCCTGGAGGCGACCACCCTGCAGGTGGCCGACCTGGAGCTGGACCTGCTGCGCCGTCGCGTGAGCCGCTCCGGCAAGCGCATCGACCTGACCGCCAAGGAGTTCGGTCTGCTGGAGCTGCTGATGCGCCGAAAGGGCGAGGTGCTGCCTCGCTCCCTGATCGCGTCCCAGGTGTGGGACATGAACTTTGACAGCGACACCAACGTGATCGAGGTCGCCATGCGCCGCCTGCGGGCCAAGGTGGACGACCCCTTCGAGCCGCGGCTGATCCAGACTGTCCGGGGCATGGGCTACGTGCTGGAAGCGCCCGAGGGCACCCGCTGATGCCGGGACGGTTTTCTCTCACCGCACGCCTGACGGCGTTTTACACCCTGGTCTCGGCCTTGGTGCTGGTCGGGATGGGGCTGCTGGTGTCGCTGGCGACCGGGCGGCACTTCGTTGAACTGGACCGGGACTATCTGCATGACAAGATCGAGCTGGTCCAGAAAATCGTCCGGGAGTCGCCTTCACAGGCAGAGTTGTCCAGCCGATTGGACGAGTTGCTGGGCAGCCATCACGGGCTGTACATCGATCTGCGGCAAAGTGATCGGCTCGTGTATGGCCAGGAGGCTCCACGGTTCCCAGCCGACCTGCCCACAGCAGGTTCTGGCGCCGATCCGATGGACTGGGACGATGGCGGCCAGATGCTCAGGGGTCTGTCGGCCCGGTTCGAGGTGCCCATGTTGCCCGGGGCCACCTCACAGACAGCGTTGCAGTTGCGGATTGCTCTGGACACAGCGCACCACGCGCACTTCCTGCAAGCGCTTCGCCACACGCTGGCGCTGTACCTGCTGGGTGCCATCCTGGTCAGCGGCCTGCTGGGATGGTGGGCGGCGCGCAGAGGCCTGGCGCCGTTGCGGGTCATGAAGGAGCGCGCCATGACGGTGACTGCCCAGAAGCTGGACCAGCGCATGCCGGTGGACGCGGTGCCGGCGGAATTCGCCGACCTGGCACAGAGCCTGAACACCATGCTGGAGCGCCTTCAGGCCGACTTCGCGCGGCTGCAGGAGTTCTCCAGCGACCTGGCGCACGAACTGCGCACCCCCATCAACAACCTGCTCACGCAGACCCAGGTGTCACTGGCGCAGAAGCGGGACGCGAGCGCCTACCAGGACATCCTCGCCTCCAATGCAGAAGAGTTCCAGCGCTTGGCCCGCATGGTGTCCGACATGCTGTTTCTGGCCAAGACGGAACATGGCATCGAACTGCCTAACCCGGAGGCGATCGCACTGGAGCAGGAGACGCGGGCGCTGTTCGACTTCTACGATGCTGTGGCCGACGAGAAACGCATTCGTCTTTCGCTGGCAGGAGAGGCGGTGATCATGGGAGACCGCCTGATGGTCCGGCGCGCCATTGGCAATCTGCTGTCCAACGCCCTGCGGCACTCACCCGACGATGCCGATGTGAAGGTGGCGATCGAAAAGAAGGGCGCGGCCGTTGCGCTGTGCCTGACCAACACCGGGAACACCATTTCGGCCGACGTCCTGCCCCGGCTGTTCGACCGCTTCTTCCGGGTGGACAAGTCGCGCAGCCACCCGGACTCCGATGGCGCTGGCCTGGGCCTGTCGATCACCCAGGCCATCATGGCCGCCCATGGCGGCTCCGTGACAGCCAGTTCCAGCTACGGCGTCACCACCTTCTGCCTCATGTTCCCAGGCTCAGTTGCAGATTGACTGGAGCTTGGGATGTCCGGTCACGTCGATCGCGACCTTTCGGTCGGCAGGTTCGGGTGACCGCTCCCAGCCTAGAGCAGCCAGCGGCCTGGCCACCGCGACTCAACAGCACGCGCTAGGACAAAGGCTGTTTGATACCCAATTGACCCCATCCTGCAAGCTCGATTGCCGAGGTTTCATCAAGACGGGCCGTGACTCCCGGCGGCACGTCGCTCGCCACCTCAATGAACGATCCCGCCGCCAAACGATCCACAAAGACCGCAAGGCAAACTCCCCCACTCTTGCTGGAGCGATAAGAGATCGCTGGGCTGCTGCCGGTTCCGTTGACACCGACCTAAGCTTCTTGATCTTGCTCAGCACCTGCGCCACCGGTCCAAGCGTTTCGGGCGAGAGATCGAACACGCGAGAGAGACATCCCCTCAGCGCAACGGTGGTGTGGCTTTGACCCGGACCCAAAGCCAGCTCCTCTGGGCTGAGTCCATCGACGGTCTGACCCGCCTCGATCTGAAACTTCTCTCGGTAGGCTGTCGCGTGATCAGAGGCCAGGTACAACGAAGGCCAAGGGGCGAAGGTGCACCCGTCGATTTCGGTGCCCGCATTGAAGCGACCGCCAATGCTGGTCAGGCTCCCCGCCGCTGAGAGCGGGTGCAAGCTCCATCGGTAGTCCACGATGCGCACCCAACTCTCAAGGGTTCGCGGTTCAGGTGGGACGGTTTGTAGCGCCCTCAACAGCTCAGGCCGAAGGCGCCGCCGCTCTGGCTCCAGGTTGAAGTAGAGGATGTCCTGGAGCTCGTCCAGGTCCGCAGACAGCTCACTCCAACGCTCCAGCGATTCTTCGGTGAAGCGGTCAAGTTCCAGTACGCCTCTGAACGGCGGCGTGCCGGCGGCCGCGCCTCGTGGCGCTGGCGGTACGGGCTTCCTGCTGCGCCCCCTCAATTACTTGGCCTGGACCTGATTCGACATCGCCTGGATGATAAATCGCCGCAAACGGTCATATCGGCCCAGGCGGATCATGTCGCGCGGCGAGACATCGCCCAGCAATGGGTTTCTCGCCCTGAACCACGCCACCGTCTTCTCAGGATCGCCAGAGAACTGCTTGGCCACCAGGTTGATCGTGGCGGCGATCTCCTCCATCCTGACCTGAACCGCTTCAGGGATGTTGTCATCCCAGCGAACGGACGACTCGGCGACTGCTGCAATTCGACTCACGTCGGCCTTCTTCAAGGACAAAAATTGCGCCGCCTTCTTGGCATCGAAGGTCTTGCCATGATCGAACTGCAGGAGATCGTCTGGCACGGTGTCGAACAAGCCGAACCCGGACGCCCCAGGAGCTTGGTGGACCGAAGCTACTTCCATCACGACCTCAATTTAGTGCAGCAAGACAAAGTGTTGACCTAGGTTCGAGCACGCTAGAACCACGTTTCAACCATGTTTATACACCTTTCCAGCACCTCTGTTGGAGACCGCTGCGTCTGCGAGAGATCTGGCCCACACCATCACCCAAAGATTGCCATTGAGCTGCCCGACAGATCGTGAAGCACCCTCGAACCTGAGCGCCGCACAGCGTGAGCGGTCGGTGTGCCAAGTCGCCAGCTCACTCCATCCTTGCCAAATAAACCACTTCCGCTGGAACTACCTCTATGTGCTAGGATTCTCGAGGATGGCTATCGGGCAGGGAGCTCATCTTGATATTAAAGATTTATATCAAGTACCACTTTGTATATATACATCGTGGAATATCAAATCAGCGCCGCGAAAGCGGCCATCTAGCCCTCAAGTCCACATGGAGCATGCAAGCATGGGTCAAGGCTGGCGTCAGGCGCTGTGTGCCATGCGGACAAGCGCGCCTCATCACTCACCACACGCGGCGTGCCCCGGGCAAGGTGCGCAACCAGCGCGCAAGCCAGAACGACACGGCGATGGCGGCCGGCACAACGACGGCGAATTTCACGAGGGCTGGCGCTTGCCAAGGCGCGGCCAGCACGGCCAGCCCCACCAGCACCGCTGCGTGCAAGAAGAACGCGCCGTAGGCGTTCTGGCTCCATTGGCGCCAGCGCAGGCTGGGTTGGTGCACGCGGGAACGAAAGCCCACCAGCAGGTTGGCGATGATTCCCCAGGCCACTAACGGCTCCCAAAAGGCATAGACAACCGCCGCCAGGCCCAGCCCGCCCTGAAAGTGCACCGCCCTGCCCTCCAGGGCCACCACGACAAACAAGGTCGGAAAGGCCAGCCACGCCACTCGGGCCAACTGGCGCGCCTGCCGGGGCTCGATGCGCTCAAGCCAGCGCCCACGTGCTGCCCTGCAGCCAAGGGCGAACAGGAACACATAAGAGGGGAAATAGCCAAGTTGCAAGCCCAACACCGATTGGCCAACCGGCCACCACTGGCGCACGGCCAAGGCCACCGCCCCCACGCCAAGGGCCGCCACCAGGCAGACCCAGAACGGCGGCAAAGGCAGCGCCTCGGTGGTGGCGAGCCCGGCCGCTGGCGGTCGCCAGATCGCCCAACACACCCAGCCAACGCCAAACAACAGCAGCGCCAACGCGAACCAGAGGGGGCCCATCACAAAGCGGCCTTGGCCCATGAGGTCTATCCACCGAGTCAGGGCGCTCAGGCCAGTGGGCGACCCTGCAAGCGCCACGGTCAAAGGCCCCAGCACGAAGCCGAAGAGCAGCAGCGGCACCCCAAGGCGCAGGCAGCGATCGGTGATGAACCGCACGCTGCCCTTGCGCTGCCAAGAGGTGGGTGTGTGGTAGCCCGCCAGCAGAAAAAACAGCCCCATGAAAAAAGACTGGTTCACGGCGGTGAACACGGTGAGCAGCGCGCCGCTGGCGCTGGCCGCGCCGGGCGCGTCCCGGTAAAACCAGTCGCCACTGCCGCCATAGGTGATGGCGCCGTGATGGGCCACCACCAAGGCGGTCAGCACCACGCGCAAGCGGTCGATGAAGTCGGTTCGGGCCGCCTCGGGCGAGCCTAGACTGGGGTTCACGGTGCGCACGCCCATTGATCAAGCGACCCAGCGCACCAGCGCAAAGCCCAGGTGCGTGCTGGCGTGGGCCAGCATGGCGCACTCCAGGCCTCGGCGCCAGAAGAGCCAGCCGTAGGCCAGGCCCGCCACCAGGTTCAAGCCCAGCGTGCGGGCCAGCAAAGGCCCGGTGAGTTCGATGCCCTGCGCCAGTGCGGGCAGGTGCCCAACCGCGAAGGCGGCGCCGGCCACAGCGATCGCCACCCAGGCAAGCAGGGGGGGCAGTGCCTCGGGTTCTTTGCGCACTGCGCGCGGCCGCATGGCCATCAAGCCCCAGGCCACCAGGCCCATTAGGCCCCAGCGCATCACGATCTCTTCCGTGAGTCCGCCGTAGAGCGTGCCCATCAGCAAGGTGGGCAGCCAGGGGCGGGAGGCCGCGTCGGCGCTCAGGCGTTGCCAGTCTGGCCCGAGCGCGTCGGCCAAGACCAGGTCGGCCCCGCCAATGAGCAAGGCGAGCACCAAGCCCACCGTCAGGGCCAGACGCGCGTCCAGGCGGGCGGCGGGGTCGCCGGCCAGCGCGCTTCGTAAGCCCACGCGCGGCGCGCAGGCGGCCCCAACGGCGGCCATCACCGTGAGCAGAATCAGCGGGTTCACCAGCAGCAGCAGTCGGACCAGGTAGTTGGGCAGCTCGCGCAGGGTTGGTGAGCCGTCAACCAAGGCGGCTGGCGGGGCCTGCAGCGCCAGCGCGGCCACGCCGCACAAGCCCAAGGCCCAGAGCGGGAAGAAGCGCCGGGCAAAGCTTGCGATTGGTGTCATGAGACCACCAGCTCGTAGCTGAGAAAACAGTCGTCGCGCTCAAATCCGAAGCGCTCGTAAAGGTGTTGCGCCTGGTGGTTGTCTTGGGCCGTTTGCAACGAAACCGAGCGGGCAGCCTGGCGCTTGGCCAGTAGGCGAACCTGCTCGAGCAAGGCAATGCCGATGCCCTGCCCCCTCATCTCGGGGGCCACGAACAGATCGTTCAACACCAGCGTTCGCTGGCATTGGATGGAGGAGAACATGGGGTAGAGCTGAGCAAAGCCGACAAGAGATCCCTTCTCCTCCACAGCCAGCAAGAGGTGCGATTCGCCGCGCACCAATCGCTCGGCCAGAAAACGCCGAGCCAGTGCACCATGGCCGGGCTGGCCATAAAAGCGGCGGTAGTCCTCGAACAGGGGCACCAGTTCGGAGAGGTCATCGAAAGCCGCCGGGCGAATGGAAATGGGTGGGTGGAGCTGTCTCATGGCAATCCAAGGTGGGAGATGGCCCATGGCCGGCGCAGTCTGCAGCAAGCCGCGGGCGTGTTCAAGAGCGCCGCCGCGGCCTCAGTCGAGCTTGCCGTAGGTGGCGATGAGGAAGCGGCGATACAGGCGCTCGTCTTCATGGGGCTGGCGCTTGAGCCAGGCGATCAATCGGTAGGTCCAGAGCAGAAAACGCGGCATGGTCTAGCGCCTCAGGGGTTGGCAGCGCGAGGACTCGGCGGCCACGCACGACGCAGAACAAACGGCCTCGCCATAGCGGTCAAGTGCGGCCTGGCCATCGGGTACAGAGGCGCAGCGGTGCTCGCCACGGATGTCCACGACACAGTGCCCGATTCCGCAGACAGGTTTGCCATGCCGGTCCAGCAGGGCCGCCCCGCCCGGGGGGCCGCAGTGCCAGTCGCCATGGGCGTCTTTGACGCACGCTGCACGGGCTGGGGGACACAGGGTGTTGCCATATCGGTCCACCACGCAACTGGCATGGGCGGCGGTGGGAATCAGCAGAAACGCCACCCACCGCAGACCATGTGCTGCTGACGCATTGAAGAACTGCACCATGCCCATCACTTCAACCCCAGGTGCGTGGGATCAAGCGCCAGGGGCGCCAGTCGCTTGCCGATGCGCGCCGAACGGTCAGCGGGTCGATGCCGATGTCGCGCAAGGCGCGGTCGTCCAAGTGCTGCAGTGCCTGTGCCGCGCGCTGGCGCGAAACAGGGATGCGGCCGCGCGGCAGCAGGCGGCGAAAAGCCCGCGCGAGGCGCAGGCTGGTTGGTGGGCGGGCTTGTGCGCCCGGTGGGGGTGGAGGGAAGGTGTCAAGGCACATGGGAGCGCCAGTGTGGTGTGCCGACTTGAAGGCAAACCCAAGGCCATCTAAAGGCCGGCTTAAGACGGCAGGCGGCGCGCCAAGCGCTTGCCCTCTTTGGTTTTTCTTCAGCCAGGCGGGGGCAAGTTGTTGTTGAATCCGGGGCATGAAGATCTTGCTCGTGGAAGACGATCTCGAACTCGGCAACGGCATTCGTGCGGCCCTGGAAGACCAGCGCATGCAGGTGCGATGGCTGCGCCGGCTAGAGGCAGCACAGGCCGAACTGGGCTACGCCGATCACGACCTGGTGTTGCTTGACCTTGGCTTACCCGATGGCGATGGCCTGGCGCTCTTGAGCCGCCTGCGCGAGCGCAAGCAAAACACCCCGGTGCTGATACTCAGCGCGCGCGACGCGCTAGACGATCGCTTGCGCGGCCTGGACGGCGGCGCCGACGATTACCTCGTCAAGCCGTTTGCGCTGGCCGAGCTGCTCTCGCGCATCCGGGCACTGGCCCGGCGCAGCTATGGCATGGCCGGAGAGACCCTGGAGTGCCGCGATCTGGTGGTCAATGTGCCCACGATGAAAGCAAGCGTGTCGGGGCGCCCGGTGGACTTGTCGCCGAGCGAATTTGATCTGCTGTGTTTTCTGCTTCGCCGCCTTGACCGGGTGGTGCCCCGGCGCACCCTGGAGGATCAGGTGCTCAAGAGCAACGCAGAAAACGTGAGCAATGTGCTGGACGTGCACGTGTCGAACCTGCGCCGCAAGCTGGGCGAGGGTTATCTGCGCACCGTGCGCGGCGTGGGTTACGCGATCGACCGTGAGCCGCCGCGACGCAAAGGACAGGCCTGATGGCGGCCCTTGCCCGCTGGTGGCGCGCGCTGCGCGAGCCCTCCATCGTGAGGCGACTGGTGCTGGCCCAACTGGCCACGCTGCTGCTGGTGTGGGCGGCGTTCCTGGCGCTGGTGTTGCGTGACGTGATGAACGTCGACGGGCCTCGCGAGCTGCAGCAGGCGCGGCTGTCGGCCGACACCATTTTGGGCACCGCGGCCGACTTGCTTGAGCAACCGCAGGCCTTGCAGCGCTTCATGCAGCAGATGGACCGCGCAGGCGCGCGCGGCAGTGACCCTGAGGCATTGGCGGCGGGCCGCGTGTCGATCACGCTGCGGGTCGATGGCCAGGCGGTGTTCGTGACCCCGGGGCCCCCTGGGGCCCTGCCGCCCACCGCCGACGGTGCGTTCGAGTACGTGGAGCACGACGGCGTGCGCTGGCTGAGCTACACCCAGTCCGCCCACAACGGCCGCCTCTCAGTGAGCTTTCACCGGTTGGCAGACACCAGTGCACTGGCGATCTGGACGCTGTCCAGCGGCATCCTGCTGCTGCCCCTGCTGCTGGCGTTGCCCTTTCTCGTGCTGGCCGCCTGGTTGTCGGTGCGCTTGGCGCTCCAACCCTGGCGGACCTTCAGCGCCGACGTGGCGCTGCGCCACCCGAATGACCTCTCGCCTCTGTCCGTCCGATCCAGGCACCGTGAACTGGTGCCAGTGGCCGAGGCAGTGAATGGTCTGCTGGAGCGCGTGCGGGAGGGAATGGAGCGAGAGCGCAGCTTCGTGGCCGATGCCGCCCACGAGCTGCGCACGCCATTGGCGGCGCTTCGCATCAACGCCGAGGCCTTGCAGCAGCACGCCAACGGGCCTCGGCAAACCATGCTGCTGGCCAGCCTGATCGCCGGCATGGACCGAGCGGGTCGGCTCGTGTCCCAACTGTTGTCGCTGACCCGCAGCGAGGCCGCCGGCCCCGCGCAGGGCTTTGACTGCCTGGACCTGACGGCGCTGGTGCAAGAGCGCCTGGCCGCGCTGGCGCCCATCGCCGACGAGGCCGATGTCGAACTGGAACTGACCGCGAACGACCAAGCCTGGGTGCAGGGATCGGCGCAATCGCTCACCTCGCTGGTGGACAACCTGGTGCAGAACGCGATCAAGTACTCGCCGCCTGGCACCCGGGTTCGGGTGGCCACCGCCATGGACAGCCAGGGCGTGCGCCTGGTGGTGGAGGACGAGGGCCCGGGCATTGCGCCCCACCTGCACCGACGCGTGTTTGACCGCTTTTACCGCGCCCCCGATCAAGACACCCCCGGCAGCGGCCTTGGGCTGGCCATCGTCAAGGCAGTGGCCGATCACCACGGGGCACGAATTGATCTGGGCGTCCCACAGGGCGGGCGAGGACTGGTGGTCAGCCTCCTCTTCCCGGCGGCCAGGACCTGACCCGCCTTGCCATCTTTGCATCGCCCCATCACCTGATCTCCCTTGCGAGCCGGGCAACGCCGAGCCTTAAGCCCGGACCGGGCAGCCATGCCCGGCCACCAGGACCAGACACGGTCTGCCTTCACATGGCGCCCACAGGCTATTCGTCTGAGAGGTCGGCGGAGAAACGCTTGAGGGCGAGCAACACCACCGACACCGTAGCCGCCGTGTCGTTTCGGCCTTGCAGCGTGGCCTCGGCCATGCGCAGCCCCATTTCGCAAAGTGACGCCTCCGCCTTGCCGCTGCCCAAATGGAAGCCAAGCGCCGCGCGTGCGACCAGTTGATAGGCATGCTGCACATCTTTTGCGGCCGCTTCCACCGGAGACGGCTCAATATCGCCAGCAACGCTCAAGTACGCGCCGCCCCAGACCAGTGGCATCACATCCAGCACAGCAAGGACCTGCGCCACCCTCGCGTTGTAGGCATCCCTCTCGTAAGGGGTCAATTCACCATCAGGACCACCTTCAATCAGGGAAAGGAACTCTTCCCTGAGTTTAATCAGCGGGCGTCGCCAAACCGATGGAGATGCGGAAGAATGCCGAACATAAACCAAGAGCGGCATCAAGAAGGCAATCACCATCTCCGCGGGAATCAGTCGCCCAGCCCATCGCTTTTTCGCGAAGTGAACAAGTACCCGGGAGAATTGACCGACGATATCCCAAGAACCGCTCGACCCGAGGCACCCTGCCAACAACCAATCCCCAAATCGCCTTACCATCGTCAAAAAGACATGGGGGCCACCGCATTGCTTCAAACCTGCAGTATCCGCCGCCTGCCCCATCCACTCAAGCCATGCCTTAAATGCGTCTTCTGATGGATTGAGCTTGGCACATGATGGTTGGAATTTCTTGGCCATCTGAATCAATGGCTGAAAAAGATAAACAATTTTCTTGACATCGCCCCGAAGACTCGAGCGCTTCAATCCCAACAGATCACCCAGAAACCCCAGCTCCGCCCTTGACCAATTGATTTTCCCGCCATCGCGCTCAACCAACTCGTCCACCAACAATTGAATGCCTTCCATTTTGGTGGACCAGCGGCTCAAGTGCAGAATAACCCAAAGCCCCAGGGTCTGATGGTTCAGCAATGTCGAGACAAACTCACTGAGATACCCTGTTGTTTCGGACTCTTCAAAATCATCGACAATGCGCTGACCAATGCAATTCGCCACCACCTCAGCAATATAAGGCGGCATCCAGGGCCAACACAAACACAGCAGACGCCATTCGCAAACATCCATCGATTTCCAATAAAAATTGCAATAGTTGTTCGCGGCTTGTTGACGAACGTCCCTGGCGACATCGGCAGACACACTTTCATATGATTGAATGATTGCACGCAAGCAGCAACGCAATAAATGGGCGAGGTAGGCCGGATGTTCAGAAACCTCGGCATTGAGGGAGGCATGAACAACCGCCATGGAACGCCACGCCCGCCCATCGGCTTGATCGCTGCTGACCATGCGCCGATAAAAGCCCTGAACCGCCCACAGAACGTCCTCATTCGAAAAGTCATTCGTGTGAATGTGCTCCAGAAGCATCTCGTATTCATTTTGGAGAGACAGAATCAAATCGTTGCCAACCGGAGCCAGCAAATCCTTCAATGCATCGAGAAAATTTGGATTGCCGCTTACACTAGCCAATCGATACGTCAGGCCAATCCATTCCATGTTCTTCTTTTTTTGTTGGCCTGCGCGCGTCCTGGCCCTGGTCCATTCGATCAAGGATTGGGCGTCGGGCCCTTCGAATGGTTTGGAGCGCACATGCCAGCCAACCTCGACACGACGGGACAGAGCCTTGACCAACTTGGTCGCCAATTCGCTCGAACCAAAGACATCCCACCATGGACTTGACCAAAAATCGGCGGAAAACTTGAAGACCTGCATGGTTGGCCAGCAACGCTTGAAAACATTCAATATTTCCACATCAACGGCAGAGATGGATGACTCTTTCGTGGCGACGTAGAGATTGCGGTGATAGAGATGCGGAAGCTTGCCAACCAATAGCTCCAGCAGGTCCAAGCAGTCATCAAGGCTGCCGTGATCCCTGTACACCGACAGCACGCAATAGGCGAATCCATTCATCGATGGCTTCCAACCTGAAAAGGACAACTCGCCCAGAAGTTTTCCCAATAGAGGCAGCTTGCCTAAGGCGGGCTTGATGAATTGCCAGGGAAATGGGGCAGGAAACAGCAACTCGGGATTTTGCGCCTCTCCCTCCATGTCGTCTGCCCTGGCGGGTTTGTCATCGTGGAAGTCAGTGGCCCAAAGCGCCGGAAGTTCTTGCGGGTCGTTCTGCAATTGGTCCCACACGAGGCGAATGGCGTCCCGGTTGACAATGCCACCCGTGTCCGGCTGCTCGAAGATTGTCACCAAAAAGTGATCAAACTCGCAGATAGGCCTGCCATCCAGATACCGCTGCCCGTAGGCCAGGATGTGGCTAGCTCGGTCCAACTTAGGCCGATGGCGCCCCGGAAGCTTGTCCACGAAAGACTTCATCAGTTCCTTTTTCGAAATTTGGCTGGTGCGCTTGGGTACCGTGGGGCTTGGACTGGGAGACACCGGCGGGCTTCGCATGCCAACCGAGTGCTGTTTGGCCAGGCGCCTGAAACATTTGGCTTGCCGGCTCAACGCGAGGTCGGCCACCTCGCAATCCAGGAAGGGGAGCCAGCGTTGGGGCTCATGGGGGAGAACATCGTGATCGGAAATCATGGTGCAGTTCGAATGGGTTGAAATGACTGGGGACTTCGTCTGCCCGGAAGGCCAGACACTGGCGAGGCCCGCTGGGCCGCCTGATCAGCGGAAAACCTCAGGAGGTCGCCAACTGCGCAATCAGCGAGTCACCTTTGGCCAGCCATTCGGCGATGTCCTGACCCACCTCCGCTTTGGTGGACGTGAGATCGGCTGGCGCAAGGTCCAACACAAAGCCAAGAGCGCCAGCACCTGGGTGAAACATCACCGAGGGGCAAGCGAAGTTCCATTCGTCGTGCAACCAAACCCAGCCCTCGGTGGCCTGTTCGGCGCCTCCATGGGCTGGCCCCTCCACTTGGGACACGCAATCTCCCCCGACGGCACGAAAGATTCTTACGCCCTTCTCTTCGTCCAATGGGCTTAGGAACACCCAGTCAGGGCCCGGGGCCTCAAACACCAACAAATGAGCGGTGTCAACGGACTCGGCGAAGGGCCCTTTCTCCGGCACCGACCAGTTCCCCTGCCGAGTAAAGAACGAGGCGCATTGGGTCAACAAAGATGGATTTGGCATGACAGATAGCTCCCAAGGAAATTGAACAGGCCAACATGGCCTATTCCCTGAGTGCAAGTCCCCACCACTTTGCCGCTGGCATGCGGCTTAGATGCCAGCCTCTGCACCTGGCAATGTCCTGACACCTGTGGTCACATGTCTTCACCGGCTCCCATCATTGCGCAAGCCCTTCCGCAAGCGCTTCCGCAAGCGCCTCAAGCCGAACGAAACGCTGGCTCCAGAGCCACCGCCTCTTAGGGGATATTCGGTCACTGCTTTGACCAGGGAGATGTTCGCGTTCTGGCCACCAACAAAGAACACAAAACCATCCCGACATCAGGGCGGGCTTGCAACGCCATGACGGCGAGACTAAGACGCAAGTCAATCAGCATTAGCTGCGCTTCGCTGGCCCCCAGGTGCACCGCAAGGCAAGCTTGCGCCAGAACACGATACGCGGCATCAATACCCGTTTCGCCCAATTTTGGTTTCCACAACGACGATTGCGCAGAGCCCACTTCCTCTGGCAGATCAAAACACCGCGGAATCTCCTGAATCAGGGCGGAAAGGTGCCTGACGTTTGATTCGATATGCGTGGGCATTGCATCGGCATCCGGGCCGATCAGTGACGCATTCAATGCCTCCCCGACCTCGCGCCCTAAATCCTCCAGCTTAGACAACAAAACGGCAATCGATTTGTTTTCCCGGATCACGCCACAGGCAAAGGGCAAAAGAAAACATAGCAGCGCCTCACAAGCCAGAACTTGCTTGGGCCATTGATGCGCCAAGAGCCTTGTCAAAGTGGACACCAGCAGCCTTGGCAACGCTTGGTCTTTTCTCAGTTTTTTCGCTTCCAACCCATTCACAAGCGAGAGACCGAAGACGTGCATCACCGACAGGTATGTCGAAACCCCCTCCGCGATGAGCAGCTTTTTGATGCCCGCACTGTCCTGCAGCCACTGCATCCATTCATCCAATTTGTTTTCACTGAAACCGCTATGTGCACAGGCAGGCAGAAGAGTCATCCATCTGATGATCTGTTCTCTTATATCGACTGGCACAATCTTTAACGCAGCATCGCCGTTCCAGAAAGTCAAGGAGGAATAGGCAATAAGTGGCGCTAAGCCCCCCACCTTGGATGCGTTCCAGTGCACAAGGTAACCAGCCTTTGAGGACTTTTCCTCACCGAGGACCTCTTGAATAGGAAGGGAAGGATCACCGACACTGGAAAAGGTGGCCAATTGCAGGGCCACCAGTTGCCGCAAGCCGGGTGACGTGCAAACCGTCCTCATCAAAGAAGACTTTGGATTCCTATCCTTGTTGAACAATGCATCGGCGATGGTCCTCGCATCGTCGACTTCCAGCCACGGCAAACAGAGACAAATCAACCGGATTTCTTGATCGCTCATGCAGTTCGGCATGAATTCCGCGATCAAATTGATCACCCGTCGATGTGGTTTCGTGTTCTCTTGCCCGGGAAATACTGCGGCACGCACATAGCAACGCCACAAATAGTGCAGACAGGGGTTGTCATCGCCCTCTTGCTTGGCGATGGCCTGGTGAACATTGGCAAAACGGTCACAATCGTCTTCGGTGATGCTTGACTTTGCAACATCGCGCCGAACGGACCAGCACATGGTCTTGATCTGCTGATCCGCCAACAACCCTCCCATTCCATATTGCAAACCCTCTCCGTCACCCGATGATTCCGCCGATTCATCAGGCTGCCACTCAAGCTTGGCAAAGCCCTGAATGGTATTTGTGAAAGCCGGGCTCCCACTGATTTGCATCAGAGTAATGAGCTTGGGAACAAAATCGCTAAAGACGCCCTCTGGAATGAGGTCAAGTGGAAGCATCTCTGTCCAGTAACAAATCGCTTTAGCCTGCTCATCAGCGATGGGCTTGTCCAAAAGCTTCCAGTTAATCGGGCGCGTCGCCATCTTCTGCAGGCTGTTGATCATCGCTCTTTTGATGTTCGGCTCGTTCCACCAAGGGCTCAGCCAAAAATTGGGCGTCAGCCTGAAGACCACCTGACTTGCCCAGCAGCGCTCAAACAAGCGCAGAATTGAGATCTCAAGGGCGCTTGCCTTTTCCGAGTCCTCGATGGCAAACACCGCGCCTCCCTGCTGATGAGGAAAGGTGGCCACCAAAAATTCGGCAAATGCCAGACAATCCTCGTCACTCGCATGCGCGCGAAAGGCGTCCACGGCGCACTCCGCGAAACCGTTGAGCGATGCCGTCCACCCCCCGACGGCGGCCGACAACTCTTTCAGCAGATCGAGAAGCCCGGGAAGCCTGTCGATTTCACTGGCAATAAATTGCCAGTGCATACCCACAGGAAACACCAACTGTTTTGTGTCTTTCTCTTTCCGGGCTTCCCGAGGGTCCTCTGTGTCTTCCGAATTCCTCGTCCACAAGGCGGGCAATCGATTTTGATTTTCTTGCAATTCGGCCCAGATGGCTTCAATGGCTTGCAGGCGCTCAGGGTTGCCTCGCACGACCTGACACATATCAAGGGCAAGAACAGATTCAAGAAACTCATCCAACTGACAGATGCACCACCCAGGCATCTCAAGCATCTCATAATTGAGCAGAAGTGTGTTTCGGTCATGCTTTTTTCGATGCCGCCCAGTCAGGCCCTTGATAAATGATTTAAACCCCACCTTTTCTTTTTTGGGATTCAATGAAGTGGGTACAGTCGGCGTTGGACTTGGCGACTTGGGCTCTCTTTTGAGTTCGACTGGCTTCACCAGTTCGTGCACACGTGATATTTCGTCCGCAGAATCCTGCGTGATGAATTCAAGGTCAAGAAACGGGAGCCAATGCGGGCGTTGACTTTTGGCGAAATCGTCTTGGGGAATCATGTTGATGGCTTAGAAAGGGTGGTGAATTGAAGTCAAGACGGCCCTTGCCTGCGCCGCCATGGGGCAGCAAGGCAAAGCGACCGCCCATGGCGCGATAAGAAACAGGCGAGTTATTCGGTCGCCTGGGCGGGCTCTGCGACTTCGGCGCTCCACCCCAAGCTCTCAATCAGCGAGTCACCTTCGGCGATCCAGGCCTCAAGTTCCGCGGGCCACTCTTTTTCCATGGCCAATGGCGCTGTGGCTTCCAGGTCGCGCACCCATGCAAGTGCCCCGGTTGGCGGGTGAAACATCACAGAGGATTGGTTGAGCGCCCACTCGTCGCGCAACCAGTTCCAGCCTGTGTCGCCTTCTTCGTTTGAGGTCCAGAGCCGGTCGCCCAATCCTTTGATGGGCACTGGCGCCAGACAGCGCAGCAACCTGACGCCCTCTGCGTCGGGTAGCTGGCTCAAGAAGATGACATCGCGGTCATGGGCCTGAAGAACCAGCAACACCTCATCGTCAGCCCAATCGGCGAATGCGTCGGCCGATGGAGCAAACCAGCGCGGTAGTTGAGAAAGAAAAGAGGCGCACTGCGCCACGGGCGTGGGGGTTGACATGGTTAGAGCAGCGTTTAGCGAAGGAATGGCCCCAAAGGGCTGTTCGCTGAGTGCTCTTGGTTCGCACGCTGTTGCCCGTCCCGTGTGCTAGCGGCGGGGCGATCACCGGATGTGCATCCGGCCAGGGCTTGCCGATTCAGCCCCGAATGGGGCCTGGCGCCACCAGGAGGTCAATGGCTTCGCGCAGTTCCACGGGCATGCCCTGTGCCCGTTGCACCAAGGGATTGGCGCTGTAGCGCTGACCGGCCGGCAGCAGGTGCACGCGCAGGCCCAGCATTTCCAGTCGCCCGCGCGCGTCCACCAGGTCGGCGTTGGTTCGCATGGCGCGCCCGTCGACCACCGTCACGGCGCCCTGCCCCACCACCTCCACGGCGGTGCCTCGCTCGATCACCAACGCGGTGTTCTCATCAATGCCCACGCCCAGCATGGTGGGCCACTGCGCCATGGCCGACAGCAGCCGCCCCAGCCGCCCACGCTCGGAGAAGTGCTGGTCAATGATGGCGCGCGCCACAAATCCCAGGCCCAGGTCCAAATCGGCCACTTCCTTCTCGGGGAGCTTGGTGGCTTCGCCTTGGGCCAGCATGTGGCGCGACATCACCGCGGCGCCAGCACTGGTGCCGCCCATGCAGCAGCCGCGCAGGTGAAAGGCAATGTGCAGGGCCTTGAAGGCCTCGGTTTCCCAGATCAGGTCCATCAAGCGGCGCTGATCGCCCCCTGAGATGAACAGACCATCGGCCTCCAGAATGCGGTCCGTCACGGCAACGCTGTTGGCGGCGTCGCGGTCTTCAATCGGGATGGGCGCGAAGTCGGTCACGCCAAGGTCGCCAAAGGCCTTTCCGTAGGTGTCCCAGGCCCATTCGGGCGTGCCGCTGGCGGCACTGATCAGTCGAATGCGGCCGGAAGGCCCGCCACTGAGCTCCAAAAAGCGACGCAGGATGACCTTGTCGTGAAGCCGATCTTCGGCCCCGCCGATGATGACCAGCCGGCCGATGCGGCGTGCCTGGGCGGTGGCGGGAAGTGCCGCAGAAGCGGCGGCGACGGACAGCAAGGCACGGCGGGACAACATGGCGGGCGAATTGTAGGCCGCCAGGTGTGACCAGTTGTTGTCAGCGAGGGCTGGTGCACGGCATTGGTGCCCACCAGCGGCCATTTCGGTGCGAAGCCTGAAGACGCGGGGGCACTCAACCCCGCTTCGCTGGCGCATGGGCGAACTTTCACCGGGCACGGCGACGCCAGGCCGGCTGGCACGGTATCTGCTTGAGTCTTTCTGAAATTCAAGTCACTTGAATTTTCTGAAGGTCTCTTAACCCGATCCCTTGATGAGGAAGCAGATGAAATTCGCGTTCAAACCATTCGCGCTGGCCGGCCTGGTGCTGGGCTCCACCCTCTCGTTGCTGGCCCCCGCCGCCAGCGCCGCCGACCTGCTGGCCACGGTCAAGCAGAAAAAGGAAATCGCCATCGGCACCGAGGCCCAGTTCGCGCCCTTCGAGTTCGTGAAGGACGGCAAGATCGTGGGTTACAGCGCCGACCTGCTGGACGTGGTGATGGCTGGCATGCCCGGTGTGGCGGCCAAGCGGCAAGACGTGCCGTTCCAGGCCATCCTGCCGGGTCTGGCGGCCAAGAAGTTCGACTTCATCGTCACCTCCGTCACGGTCACCAAGGAACGCGACGCCAAGTTCGCCTTCACCCTGCCCATCGCCGAGGCCACCGTGGCCCTGCTGCGTCGCACGGCCGATGGCGCCTTTGCCTCCCCCGCCCAGCTCAGCGGCAAGGTCGCGGGCTCGCAAGCGGGCTCGGCCCAGCTCAAGGTGCTGCGCGAGTACGACAAGAAGCTCAAGGACGAGGGCAAGCCCGGCCTGAAGGAGATCAAGGAATACGTCTCCTTCGACGAGGCCTACGCCGACCTGGCCGCCGGCCGCCTGGACGCGGTGGCGCAGTCCATGTCCAACCTGGGGCCGCTGGTGAAGAGCCGCCCCGACACCTTCGCCGTGGTGCAGCCGGCCATCGGCCCCAAGACCTATTACGCCTGGGTGGGCCGCAAAGACGCCGACAGCGCCCCGCTGGTGAAGTTCTTCAGCGACGGCATCGCCAAGGCCAACACCAGCGGCAAGATGGCCGAGCTGCAGCAGAAGTGGTTCGGCTTCACCATGGCCGTGCCCGCCGACCGCCTGCCCGCGCCGGAGATGTGATGAACGGCCGCCCGTCAGCCCCTGACCTACCGACTCGGAGCGTGGCCCATGCCCTGGTTTGAACGCTGGCTCGGCTACGCCGAGCCGATTGGCCACGGTCTGCTGACGACGGCGGCCCTTTCCACAGTGGCGATTGCCATGGGCTTTGCCGTGGCCATTGCCCTGCACCTCACCCGCACCCGCGGGCACCTGCCGGCCCGGGGCCTGGTGGGGGTGTACGTGAGCTTCTTTCGCGGCACGCCGCTGCTGGTGCAGTTGCTGATGCTGTTCTACCTGCCCGCCGCCTTTGGCCTTGACCTGAACCCCTGGCTGGCCGCGGGCCTGGTGCTGGCGCTGAACTCGGCGGCCTTCCAGAGCGAAATCCTGCGCTCGGGCTTTGAGGCCATCCCGGTGGCGCAACTTGAGGCAGCCCGGGTGTTCGGGCTCAGCGAGCGCCAGATCTTTCGCCACATCCAGTTGCCGCAGGTGCTGCGGCTCACCTTCCCCGCCCTGGTGAACGAAGCGGTGGACATCATCAAGGGTTCCGCCGTGGTCTCGGTGCTGGCCATTGCCGACCTGATGCGCGTGGGCAAGCAACTGGTGGCCGTGTCGTACCGCCCCCTTGAGGTGTACCTGGCCATTGCCCTGGCCTACCTGGTGCTCACCACCCTGGTGTCGTGGGGCGCCGCCCGCCTGGTGCGCGCCCGTTCCACGGGAGCTGCCGCATGAACCCCGACCTGATCATTGAGATTCTGCCGGCCTTCCTTCGCGCGGCCTGGCTGACGCTGTGGCTGTCGGTGTTGGCCATCGCGTTGGGCGCGGTGCTGGGCTTTGGGCTCAACGCCGCCCTGCAACTGGCGCCTCGCGTGGCCCCGCTGTACCGGGCCTTTGTGTGGGTGGTGCGCGGCACGCCCTTCCTGGCGCAACTCTTCGTGCTGTATTTCGGTCTGCCCCAGATCGGGCTGGCCATGGACGCGATCACCGCCGCCGTCGTGGGCCTGGCGATTTATGGCTCGGCCTACTTTGCCGAAATCTTCCGCGCCTGCTGGCAGTCCATCCCACGTGGGCAGGTGGAAGCCGGTCGGGTGTTCGGCATGAGCCGCCTGGCCATCCTGCGGCACATCGAATGGCCGCAAGCCGGGCGCCTGGCCATTCCCATGCTGGTGAACCAGGCCATTCTGGTGCTCAAGGAATCGTCGGTGGTGTCCATCATCACCGTGCCCGAACTCACCATGACCGCCGGCACCGTGGTGGCCGACACCTTCTCCTACCTCGAGCCCTATCTGCTGCTGGGCCTCATTTACTGGCTCATGGCCCTGGCGCTGGCCAGCCTGGGCCGCGCCACCGAGCGCCTGATCGCCCTCACCCCAAGCCCGAAAGCCTGACATGAATGCCTCCGCCGTTTCCGTTCCCATGGTCAGCCTCAAGGGCGTGTGCAAGTCGTATGGCCCGGTGCAGGTGCTGCACGACTTTGAACTGGACGTCGCCCGTGGCGAGGTGGTCACTCTCATCGGCCCTTCGGGCTCGGGCAAGACCACCGCGCTGCGCTGCATGAACTTCCTGGAGGCCCACGATGCCGGCGAGGTGCGCATCCGCGGTGCGCTGCTGGGCTACAGCACGCGCTCAGACGGCACGCGCCAGCGCGAGAGCGAGCGCTCGGTGGCCGAGGTGCGCGCCTGCGTGGCCATGGTGTTCCAGCAGTTCAACCTGTGGCCCCACATGCGGGTGATCGACAACGTGATGGCGCCCCTCACCATCGCCCGAGGCGTGCCCGCCGAGCAGGCCCGCGCCCGCGCCCAGAAAGCCCTGGAGCGCGTGGGACTGGGCGCCAAGGCACAGGCCTACCCGGCACAGCTCAGCGGCGGCCAGCAGCAGCGCGTGGGCATTGCCCGGGCGCTGGTGGTCGAGCCCGAGGTGATGCTGCTGGACGAGCCCACCTCGGCACTTGACCCCGAATTGGTGGACGAGGTGCTGGAAGTCATCTTGTCATTGGCGCGCGAGGGCATGACCATGGTGATGGTCACGCACGAAATGGGGTTTGCAGCCAAGGTGTCCACCCGCGTGGTGTTCATGGAGGCAGGCCGCATCGTCGAGCAAGGACCACCCGCCACCTTGTTTCAAACCCCCAAGACCGAGCGGCTGCGCGCCTTCCTGCGCGCCTGGCTGTCGCGCCAGCGCCAGGCCTTCGAGCTGCCGGTCAATGACGGAGCCACCGCATGACCTTGTCCGCCCTGCCCCCTCAAGCCAGCACCGCCATGACCGCCGTGAATGGCCCGCGATTCGTTGCCGACCTGCGCGCCCTCTCCCGCTTCGGCGGCCGCGACGACGGCGGCGTCAGCCGCGAAGCCCTCACCGACACTGAGTGTCAGGCCCGCCAATGGCTGGTGCAACAGCTCCAAGGGGCCCAATACCAGTGGCGCGTGGACGATGCCGCCAACCTGTGGGTGCGCCGTGCCGGCCGCGACGACGCCCTGGCCCCGGTGATGACCGGCAGCCACATCGATACCCAGCCCGTGGGCGGCTGGCTCGATGGCGCTTACGGCGTGATGGCCGGGCTGGAGGTGCTGCGCGCCCTGGACGACGCCGGCCTGACCACGCACCGGCCCATCGAGGTGATGGCCTGGACCAACGAAGAAGGCTCGCGCTTTGGCCCCGGCGCCATGGGCTCCAGCGCCTTTGCCGACGCCACCCGTCTGCCCGCCTTTCTGGCCGCGAAAAGCCCACAGGGCGACGCCTTTGCCACCGAACGCGACAAGGCCTTGGCCGCCACGCCCAGCGCCGTTCACCACCCGCTGGGCCACCCGGTGCACGCTTATGTCGAGGCGCACATCGAACAAGGCCCGGTGCTGGAAGATGGCGGCCAGCGCCTGGGCGTGGTGACCTTTATTCAGGGCGTGCGCTGGTTCGACATCACCGTGCACGGCAGCAGCGCCCATGCCGGCACCACCCCCATGGGCGTGCGACAAGACGCCCTGCTCACCGCCGCCAGCCTGGTGCACCGCCTGCACGCCGCCGCCATGGCCCGCCAAGACCCCGACCTGCGCTGGACAGTGGGCCGCTTCGAGGTGAGCCCCGGCTCGGTCAACACCGTGGCCGACCGGGTGCGCTTCACCGTTGACCTGCGCCACCCCCAGGAGGCCGTGCTCGACGCGATGGAGGCCACGCTGCGCGCCGCGCTGGTGGCAGACGCTGGCACTTGCCGATGCGACTGCCGCGACCTCATGCGCCGCGCCCCCACGCCATTTGACCCGCGCGTGCTTGGCGTGCTGGAGGCTGCCGCCCAACTCACCGGCGAGCCTTATCGCCAACTGGGCTCGGGCGCCTTCCACGACGCCATGTACCTGGCCGACGTGTGCCCCGCCGCCATGCTTTTCGTGCCCAGCCATCGGGGCATCAGCCACAACGCCGCCGAGGACACGCCCGAGGCTGACCTGATCGCCGGCGTGCGCGCCCTGGCCGAGTGCCTGTTCACCCTGGCCGACGCGGATTGACGCGTTGGTTTTTCTCTCCGTTCGTTACAAGGAACCCGCATGACCACCCTGCCCCCCACCATCGTCGACAACAGCGAACCCGCCGGCGAAAACGCCACCCTGCACGAGCCCATCTCGGCAGATGGCACGCCCGAACTGGGCAAGGTGTATGAGGTGCCCGCCCGCCAGGGCCGCGCCGTGCGCGTGGCCAAGGGCCAGACCATCCGCATCGTGAACACCCACGGCACGCAGGTGTGCGACATGTGGGCCTTCAACGCCAACAGCATGAACGAGGTCATGTCGATGGAACACCTGCGCGCCTGGGTCGACCGCATCAACCCCCTGCCCGGCGATGCAATGGTCACCAACCACCGCCGCGCCATCCTCACCTTCAAGACCGACACCTCGGTGGGCGTGCACGACACGCTCATCGCCCCCTGCGACATCTACCGCTACCGCACCCTGGGTGTGGAGGGTTACCACGACAGTTGCGCCGACAACCTGCGCCTGGCGGTCAAGGCCATCGGCCTGCGCACGCGCGAGGTGCCGGGCTCGCTGAACCTGTGGATGAACATTCCCTTCAACCCCCAGGGCCAGATCGAGTGGAAACCCACCGTCAGTCAAGCGGGTGATTACGTGGAATTCGTGGCCGAGATGGACTGTATCGTCGTGATGTCGTCCTGCCCGCAGGACATCGTCGCCATCAACAGCAACAAACCCATGCCGGTGCACTTCTCGGTGCATTGATCGCCCCGCGCCATGCCCAAGCCCCTCCGTGACGCCCCTGGCGCGCCCGTCGCGGCCGCCACCGACCCAGTGGCGGCGCTGGGCCGGCGCATTCGCCACACCCGAACCCTTCACGGCCTCACCCTCAAGAGCGTGGCCGGCACGGTGGGGTGCTCAGAGAGCATGCTCTCCAAGATCGAGTGCGGGCTGGCCTCGCCCTCGCTCACCATGCTCCACCGCATTGCCCAGGCCCTGCAGACCAACGTGGCCGAGCTCACCACCCTGGCAGAGCCCGCCTTCGGCCCGGTGCTGCGGCCGTCGCAACGGCCGGTGGTGCAACTGGTGGCGGGCTCGCGCCGAGAAGCCGGCATCCGGCTGGAGCGGCTCATTCCGCCGCAGCGCGGCCAGTTGCTGCAAGGTGACATCCACATCCTGGAGCCCGGCGCCCAGACCAGCGGCAGCATTCACCACCAGGGCGAAGAACTCGGCTTTGTGCTGGAAGGCCAGTTGCAGCTCACGCTGGGCGATGAAACCCACGAGCTCCAGGCCGGTGACTCGTTCTACTTTTCCAGCGACCGCCCACACCGCTACCGCAACCCCGGCACCACCGTCACGCGCGTGATCTGGGTCAACACCCCGCCCACTTTCTAAGCCCGCCGACGCGGCCAAAGAAAAACCCCGGGACTCGCGTCACCGGGGTTTTGTCTTGGAAGCGTCAGCGACTGGCGCCGATCAGTCTTCCACGAAGGCTTCTTCGCGCTTCTTCTTGATCGAGGGCAGCAGCACCACGGCCAGCAACAGCAGGGCAGCCACCAGCAGCGAGGCCGAGATCGGGCGGGTCACGAACACCGACCATTCACCACGCGAGATCAGCAGGGCACGGCGCAGGTACTCTTCCATCATCGGCCCGAGAATGAAGCCCAGCAGCAGAGGCGCCGGCTCGCAACCCAACTTGATGAAGGCGTAACCGATCACCCCGAACAGCGCCACCATCCAGATGTCGAAGCTGTTGTTGTTGGTGGAATACACACCCACCGCGCAGAACAGCACGATGGCGGGGAACAGCCAGCGATATGGCACGGTCAGCAGCTTGATCCACATGCCGATCAGGGGCAGGTTCAAGATCACCAGCATGGCGTTGCCGATCCACATCGAGGCGATCAGGCCCCAGAACAGCTCGGGGTTGCTGGTCATCACCTGCGGGCCGGGCTGGATGTTGTGGATGGTCATCGCACCCACCATCAGCGCCATCACGGCGTTGGGCGGAATGCCCAGCGTCAGCAGCGGAATGAAGGAGGTTTGCGAACCAGCGTTGTTGGCCGACTCGGGGGCGGCAACGCCACGGATGTTGCCCTGGCCGAACGGCACTTCGCCAGCCTTCAGCTTGGTCTTCTTCTCGATGGTGTAGGCAGCGAAGGACGACAGCAGGGCGCCACCGCCCGGCAGAATGCCCAGCACCGAACCCAGCGCGGTGCCGCGCACCACGGCCGGGAACATGTTCTTGAAGTCTTCGGCGGTGGGCATGATGCCGCTCACCTTGCCAATGAACACATCGCGCTTCTCGTCGCCTTGGGCCAGGTTGCTGATGATTTCCCCGTAGCCGAACACGCCCATGGCGATCACCACGAAGTTCACGCCGTCGGTGAGCTCAGGAATGTCGAAGCTGAAACGGGCCACACCCGAGTTCACGTCGGTGCCGATCAGGCCAACCAACAGACCCAGCACGATCATCGCCAGTGCCTTGATCAGCGAGCCCGAAGCCAGCACCACCGCGCCGATCAGGCCTAGGATCATCAGCGAGAAGTACTCGGCCGGGCCGAAGCTCAGGGCCACCTCGGTCAGCGGCGGCGCAAAGGCGGCCAGCACCAGGGTGCCCACGCAGCCCGCGAAGAACGAACCCAGGCCAGCGGCGGCCAGCGCCGGGCCCGCGCGGCCCTTGCGCGCCATCTGGTAACCGTCGATCACGGTCACCACCGACGACGATTCGCCCGGCAGGTTCACCAGAATGGCCGTGGTCGAGCCGCCGTACTGAGCGCCGTAGTAAATACCGGCCAACATGATCAGCGCCGACACTGGCTCCAGGCCGTAGGTGACGGGCAGCAGCATGGCGATGGTGGCCAGCGGGCCGATGCCGGGCAGCACGCCGATCAGCGTGCCCAGCAAGCAGCCAACGAAGGCGTACAGCAGGTTTTGCGCGGTGAACGCCACGCCAAAACCCAGCGACAGGTTGTTGATGAGATCCATCATGTTTGTAGTCTCCGTGCGGTCTTGTCGTTATTGGGTCAGGAAGGCAGGCCACACAGGGAACTGCAGATTGAGGGCGTACACGAAGGCGAAGTAGCTGCCCACGGCCAACACGGCGGACAGCACCACCGCCTCCTTGAAGCTGGCGCCCTTGCGAGCGAAGCTGGCAATGATCACCAGGGCAAAAATCGCGACGATCAAACCGAAGGCCGGGATGCCCAGAGCAGGCACGCCCACCAGCAGCGCACCAAACGCCAGGTTGGCGCCGATCACAAAGACCAGCGGCCGCCAGGCGATCGAGCCCACCGGGTCACCATCACCACCGCCCTTGCGGAACGACTGCAGCGTGACCAGGGCACCCAGAATGGCCAACAGAATGCCCAGCATGAGCGGGAAGTACCCTGGCCCCATGCGGGCGGCCTGGCCGACCTCGTAGTTGGTGGCCCCCACCGCGAAGGTGATGCCCACGGCGGTGAACATGATGCCGGACAGAAAGTCCCGTTGACTTGCCAGTTTCACGACGTCTCCTTGGAATTTTTGACAATGGCGCGGATTGTGCTGCGCAAAAAACGGCCCACCCATGTGGGTTCCACCTACGAAACGGGGGGTATTTACCTAGGGTTATTACCAATCATCACCACCGCCCGGTGGCCTGCTTGGCGCGAATGAAGGCGGCAATGGTCTCCACGACCTCCGCCCGATTGGCGCGCCGGGCGAAATCGATGGCCGTGAGGCCTTGCTGGTTCTTGATTGACGGATCGGCGCCCTCCTCCAACAAAATCTTCACCACCGTGGGGTTTCCATAGTGCGCCGCCATCATCAAGGGCGTCGTGCCATTGGGCGATTCGGCATCGATGTAGGCGTGGTGTTCCAGCAGCAGCCGAACCATGGCGGGCGCTTGCCCTCCTGCGTCAGTGGCGGCGTAATGCAAGGGCGCCCAGCCGGGCTTGTTGACCTCGGCCTCGCGCTCGATCAGTCGGGTCGCCAAGGCCAGACGGCCTTTGAGTGCCGCCATCATCAAGGGCGATTCGTCGTTGGGCGTGCGCACCTCGACTTGCACGCTGGGCTGGTCCAGCAGGAAACCGGCCACCTTCACCGCGTCATCGCGCATGGCGAGAAAGAGCGCGTGCTCTCCCCTTCGATTGATGGTGTTGAGGTCAAAGCCCCGCTGCGCCAGGCGCTGAATCTCGGCCACGTCATCGTGCTTCACGGCCGCGAAGAAGTCCTCAAAGGAGCTGGCCCATGCGGAGGAGAAGGCCGTCAAGCCTAGGCAAAAAAACCCAACAGATACAAACCACTTTTTCACATTCTTCATGTTGAGCCTCAAGTGTTTGGCTGCACCACCCGGGAAAACAGGCGCTCAAAATTGGCGGCGGTGGTGCGGGCCACCTCTTCCACGCCAACCCCTTTGAGCTCGGCCACTTGTTGGGCCACCAGCGGCACCAGGGCCGGTGTGTTGGTCTTGCCTCGGAACGGCACCGGCGCGAGATACGGGCTATCGGTCTCGATCAACAGACGATCCAGCGGCACCATTTTGGCCACCTCACGCAAGTCGGCCGCGTTGCGGAAGGTGAGGATGCCCGAAAAGGAAATGCAGAAGTCCAGGTCCAGAGCGGCACGGGCGACTTCGGCAGTTTCGGTAAAGCAGTGAAACACGCCACGCGAGCTCACGCCTGGCGAGCTGAAGCCCCCCTCCTCGCGCAGGATAGCCAGCGTGTCTTCAGAGGCGCTGCGGGTGTGGATGACCAGGGGCAAATCGGTCTGTCGCCCAGCGCGAATGTGGGTGCGAAAACGCTCACGCTGCCACTCCACCTCGGCCACCGTGCGATCGCCCAGTCGGTAGTAGTCGAGGCCGGTCTCACCAATGCCCACCACCTTGGGCCTGGACGCGCCGTCCAAAAGGTCTTGCAGAGTGGGCTCGCGCACGCCCTCGTTGTCGGGGTGCACACCCACTGTGGCCCAGAGATGGGCATGGTCGCGCGCCAGCGCGTGCACGTCGTCGAACTCTTCCAAGGTGGTGCAGATGCACAAGGCGCGGGTCACCTGGGCCTGGGCCATGGCTTGCAGCACCTCGGGAAGCTGCTCTCGCAGTTCGGGAAAGTTCAGGTGGCAGTGGGAATCGGTGAACATCGTGGTGAACAAGCAAAAACACCGCCAACGGCGGTGTTTGACAGGCTGGCCCCTGGCTCAGAGGGTTTGGGTGCCGCGATCGGAGCTGAGGTTGGCGCCCAGGATCTCTTCAATCTTGAGCTTGAGCTGGCGCGACTTCTCATCACCGGGGAAACGAATCCCCACGCCCTGGGTGCGTCCGCCCTGGGCGCGCGCTGGCGTCACCCAGGCCACCTTGCCGGCAATGGGGTAGCGCTGCGGGTCATCGGGCAAGCTGAGCAGCACGTAGACGTCGTCGCCCAGGCTGTACTCACGAGCCGACGGAATGAAGATGCCTCCGTCAGCAAACAAGGGAATGTAGGCAGCGTAAAGAGCCGCCTTCTCCTTGATGGAGAGCTGAATCACGCTGGGGCGCGCGGTCTGCGAGGAGCTGGGGAGCGTCGTCATCAAGGCGCAAGTGTACTTTCATCGCGGCAGACCACGCCAACCGCTGGGGGGAATCAGCGGCCCTTTCGCGCGCCGAGGGCCAGCACCTGCCGGGTGCGCGCGGCCCAAGCCTCTTGCAGCAGGCCCGCCTGGAACGGGTGCTCCACGGACTTGGCGGCGTCCATGAGCTCGCGCGCCCAGGTGGCCAACACCGCCCAGCGCGGCGGGGTGGGCAGCCGGTCGGCCGGGAAAAAGCGGGTGGGGGCGCCGGCGGCGCAGGCCATGAGATCGTGGCAAAGCTTCTGCAGCACCGCCAGTTGCTGGGCAGGCGCCCAGTCCGCCAGGCCTGACCAGTCACCTCGCGCCAGGGCCTGGGGCAAGGCCGTCCAGATGGCCGCGGTCAGCCCCGCCTGGCCCCACACCAGGGCGTCGTCGGGGCGGCCACCCGCGGCTTGCAACCACACCCGGGCCTGCGCGTCGTCGGCGCGTCCCTGAGCCCGCTCCACCAGCCAGGCCACGGCCTCGGTCTCATCGGGCCAAGCCATCACGTGGGTCTGGCAGCGGCTGCGGATGGTGGGCAGGATGAGGTGCGCCGCCTCGGTGGCCAGCACAAAGCGCACCTCGCCCACGGGCTCTTCCAGGGTCTTCAGCAGGGTGTTGGCCGACTCCACGTTCAGCCGCTCAGCCGGGTACACCAGCACGGCCTTGGTGCTGCCGCGCGATCGGGTGGTCTGGGTGAAGGCCACGGCGTCGCGAGCGGCCTCCACCCGGATGAGTTTGCTGGGCTTGCGCTTTTTGTCGTCGATCTCTTTTTGTGCGCCCTCGTCCAGGGGCCAACCCAGGTCCAGGGCCAAGGTCTCGGGCATCAGCACCGACAGGTCGGCGTGGGTGCGAACGTCAATGGCGTGGCAGCTACCGCAGTGCCCGCAAGCGCCCTGTTCGGTGGGCTGCTCACACAGCCAGGCGCGCACCAAGGCCAGGCCCAGTCGGTACTGGCCAAGGCCGGAGGGGCCGCTGAGCAGGATGGCGTGTCCGCGCTGCGTCAACAGACCACTGAGCTGACGCTGCAGCCAAGGGGCCAAGGCGGGCTGGGTCTCGCTCATGGTTCAGCCCTCCAGCCAGGCACGGCCGACCAGGGTGGCGCGCACCTGCGCCGCCACATCACTGGGTGGCTGGTCGGCGTCAATCCGAGCGAACCGCTGGGGGGCGGCCGCCGCTCGCGCGGCATAGCCCTGGGCCACGCGCTCAAAAAAAGCCTGCGGCTGCGCCTCAAACCGGTCTGGCACACGCGCCCCCGCCAAGCGCTTGGCGGCAACGGCGGGGCTCAGGTCGAACCAGAGGGTGAGGTCGGGCTCGCGCAGGCCACCCTCGGGCCGGCCCTGCACCCAGGCCTCAAGCTGGCGCAGCACGGTCAGGTCAAAGCCCCGCCCGAAGCCCTGGTAGGCGAAGGTGGCGTCGGTGAAGCGATCGCAAATCACCACGCCACCCGCGGCCAGGGCGGGCTCGATCACGGTTTGCAGGTGGTCACGGCGCGCGGCGAACATCAGCAGGGCTTCGCACAGGGGGTCCATGGCATCGCCCAGCACAAGGGCGCGCAGCTTCTCGGCCAGTGGTGTGCCGCCGGGCTCTCGGGTAAGGGTCACGGCGCGGCCAGCCGCGCGAAAGGCCTGGGCCACCTTCTCAATATGGGTGGACTTGCCCGCGCCGTCGATGCCTTCGAAGGTGATGAAAAGGCCAGGGGTCTGCATGTTGTCAACGGCCCAGGATGTAGCGGCGCACGGCGCCGTTGTGTTCGTCCAGCGTGGCGCTGAAGTGGCTGGAGCCGTCGCCACGCGCCACGAAATACAGCGCGCGGGTGCTCTGCGGCTTCACGGCAGCGCGCAGCGAAGCCTCGCCCGGCAGCGCAATCGGCGTGGGCGGCAGGCCCACGCGGGTGTAGGTGTTGTAAGGGCCGTCGGTGTCCAGGTGCACGCGGCGCAGGTTGCCGTCAAAGCGTTCGCCCAGGCCATAAATCACGCTGGGGTCGGTCTGCAGGCGCATGCCGATGCGAAGGCGGTTGCTGAAAACGCCGGCGATTTGGGCACGGTCGCTCTCCAGGCCGGTTTCTTTCTCGACGATGCTGGCCAGCACCAAGGCCTCGTCGGCCGAGCGCAGCGGGGTGGCTGGGTCTCGCTGCGCCCAGGCCTTGGCCAGGCGCTCGTCCATGGCCTGGGCCGCCTGGCGCAACACACTGGACACCGTGGCCTTGCGCGCGACGCGGTAGGTGTCGGGGAAGAAGCGGCCCTCGGGGTGACGACCGGGGTAGCCGATGAGCGCCATGATGTCGCGCTCGCTCAGGCCCTGCACGTCTTGCGTGAGTTCGGCGTTGCCGCGCAACGCCTGCAGGGCCTGGCGGAAGGTCCAGCCCTCGATGATCTGCACCGAGAACAGCGCTTGCTCGCCGCGCGCGAGTTTGCCCAGCATGCCCTGCGGCGTGATGCCTGGGGCGAATTCATAGGTGCCGGCCTTGATGTCGCGCGCCTGGCCCGACAGGCGAAACCACGCCCCGAGCAACCAGGCGGGCACCTGCACACCACCTTGCGCCACGCGCTCGGCCACGCGCTGGGCCCCGGCGCCAGGCGGCACTTCCACCAGCACCGGCTCACCGCTGGCGGTCTGCAGCGGTTGCTGCAGCCACCACCACCCCGCGCCCAAGCCAAGCAGGGCCCCCAACACGATCAGCAACAAGAGGTTTCGGAGGAATCGCAGCACAGGCAGGACGGCAGCAGGGTGAAGGATGACGGCGCCGGCAGCGGCACGGGCCGGCCATGATAATCGACCCCCTCGGCGTCCATCCGGCTGTGGGTGGATGGCCCATTACCCCTATCGCTCCGCCATGAACACCATTGACCACTCGGGGTTCACGCCCCTGCCCGATCTGGGGGTGATTCGCGCCCAGGGGGCCGACGCCGCCAGCTTCCTGCACGGCCAGCTCACCCAGGACGTGGCCCTGCAAACCACCGCCCAGGCCCGGCTGGCCGGCTACTGCTCGGCCAAGGGTCGACTGCTGGCGAGCTTTGTGGTCGTCAAGCGCGACGCAGAGGACTTGCTGCTGGTCTGCCCACGCGACCTGCTCGCCCCCACGCTCAAGCGGCTGTCAATGTTCGTGTTGCGGGCCAAGGCCAAGCTGTCCGACGCCAGCGCCGACTGGCAAGTGGGCGGCCTGGCGGGCGCCGCGGTGCCCCAAGCCCTGCCCGACACGCCCTGGGCCCACACCCGCGACGCAGACACCAGCCTGGTGCGCCTGCCCGCCGGGGCGGGCGTGGCCCGCGCCCTGTGGCTGGCACCGGTTGGCACGGCCTTGCCCAACGTGGCGGCCCTGCCCCTGACCCTCTGGCAATGGCTGGACGTGGCCAGCGGCGTGGCCACGGTGTCGGCACCGGTGGTGGACGCCTTCGTGCCGCAAATGCTGAACTATGAGTCGGTGGGGGGCGTGAACTTCAAGAAGGGGTGCTACCCCGGGCAGGAGGTGGTGGCGCGCAGCCAGTTTCGTGGCACCTTGAAGCGCCGCGCCTTCCTGGTGCATGCCGATGGCGAACTCGCGGCGGGCCAAGAGGTGTTTCACGAAAGCGATGCCGAGCAACCCTGCGGCACCGTCGTGCAAGCCGCGCCCGCGCCGGGCGGCGGTTTCGACGCCATCGTCTCCCTGCAAGTGAGCGCCACGCAAGGCGGGGCGCTGCGGGCAGGCGAGCACGGTCTGGCCTTGCTGCCCCTGCCATACGACTTGCTCGACGACATCTGAGCGGGCCCACGCCGCATGTGCCTGATCGCTTTCGCCATCAATGCCCAGCCGGGCCAGGCCTTGTGGGTGGCGGCCAACCGCGACGAGCAATGGGGCCGCGAAACCGCCCCTCTGCACCGCTGGGCGCTGGACGACGGCACCGAGGTGGTGGGCGGGCGTGACCTGCGCGACGGCGGCACCTGGCTGGGCATCAGCCCCAGCGGGCGGGTGGCCATGCTCACCAACGTGCGCCAGGCCGTGCTGACGCAGGCCCGCCAGAGCCGGGGCCGGCTGGTGACCCAGGCCCTGCAAAGCGACAGCGCCCAGGCGCTCCTGGCCCAGCTCGACCCCGAGGCCTACGGCGGGTTCAACCTGGTCTGGGGCAACTTGCACACCGGCCACTGGCACTGGATGAGCAACCGCAACCCACAAGCCCCGCACGCCGAGCAGCGCCCGGCCTTGCACCACCGCGCCCTTGGCGATGGGCTGTATGGCCTGTCCAACGCCAGCCTCGACACCCCCTGGCCCAAGGCCTTGGCCTTGAAGGCCGCGCTGCGGGCCGCGATGGGGGCACCTGAAGAACAGCAGCAACTGGCCCACTTGGCGCCTGTGCTGGTGCAAACCACCCCGGTGGACGAACACGCCCTGCCCCACACGGGCGTGGCCCCGGCCGTGGAGCGCGCCCTCTCCAGCCCTTTCGTGCGCGTGCCCGAGCGGCGCTATGGCACCCGAAGCACGCTGTGGATGCGCGTGCGCGAAACCCCTGGTGGCTGGCAAGCCGACCTGGACGAGTGGACCCACGACCCTGGCGCCCCGGGGCCGGCCTTGAGCCCCGAGCGGCACCGCCGCCTGCGGGTCACAGCGGCTTGACCATCTCCACGTGGGCGATGCCGGCCTCGGTAAACGGCTCGCCCCGCACCACAAAGCCCTGGCGGCGGTAGAAGCCCTCGGCGGTGCGCTGGGCGTGCAGCACCACCTCGCGGTCGCCGCGCTCGCGCGCCACCGCCATCAGGGCATCAAGCACGCCGCGTCCCCACCCGCCCCCGCGCAGAAAGCGGTGCACCGCCATGCGCCCGATCTTGGCCACGCCGGGCTCTGGCGCCAGCAGGCGCCCGGTGGCGATCACCTGGCCCAGGCGATTGAACGCCACGGCGTGAACGGCGGTGGCGTCTGCTTCGTCCAGTTCGATGGCCAGCGGAATCGATTGCTCTTGCACGAACACCATCTCGCGCAGCCCGCGGGCCGCGTCACCCAGGGTGGCCCAGTCGCCCACCCGCACCTCGGCCAGGGGCTCGCCGGCCTCATAAGCCTCGATGATGGCCCGGAAGGCCGCCGGAATGGGCTTGGAGGTTTGCGTGGCCGGGTCGGCGAACACGTAAACGATCTCGGCCGAGATCAGGTGCTGCTCGCCACGGAAGATGGCGCCGGTGAAGGCCATGGACGAGTTGCCCATGCGGGTGCAGCGCAGGGCCACGTCGATCATCTCGTCGGCGTGGGCCGAGGCGTGGAACTCCACCGTGGCCTTCACCACGTACATGTCGCCCTCCAGCAGCTCCATGGATTCGACATAGGGCAGTGCCAGCGCCCGCCAGTAATCGCCAATGGCCGTGTCGAAGTACATCAGGTAGTTGGCGTTGAAGACGATGCGCTGCATGTCCACCTCGGCCCAGCGCACGCGCAGGGGGTGGAAGAAGCGGAAGTCGTCTCGGGTCATGGCGGGCATCTCAGGTGTCTCCTTCAAAAGCGTGTTTCAGGGCGCGGGCTGCGTCTTCGTGGGCCTTGAGTGCCTGGGGGATGGCGCGGCCGAACTGGATGAAGCCGTGCACCACGCCGTGGTAGATCTCCAGGTCAACGGGCACACCCGCCAGGCGCAGGCGGTCGGCCATGGCAACGCCCTCGTCCACCAGCGAATCGCACTCGGCCAGGCCGAACCAGGCGGGGGCCACGCCTTCCAGTTCGCGCGGCTGGCCGCTGGTGTCCACGCCGTCCAGCGGGGCAAAGCGCCAGTCGTTGCGATCGGCCGGGTCACTCAGGTACTGACTGAAGAAATAGGTGATGAGGCTGGCGTCCAGCAGGAAGCCCTTGGCATAAAGGCGGTGGCTGGGGGTGTTCTGGTGGCCGGCGCAGCCTGGGTAATACAGCAGTTGAAGCGCCAGGGGCCAGCCGGCATCGCGTGCGGAAATGGCGGTCACCAGCGCCAGCGTGCCGCCGGCGCTGTCCCCCCCAACGGCAATGCGCGAACCGTCCAGACCGAGGGCGCTGGCCTCGGCACGCAGCCAGGCCAGGCTGTCCCAGGCGTCGTTCACCGCGGTGGGAAACGGCGCGTCAGGCGCGAGGCGGTAGTCCACCGACACCACGGCGCAGTGCGCCAAGTGGGCCAGGCGGCGGCACAAGCGCTCGTGCGTGCGCACGCTGCCCACGGTGAAGCCGCCACCATGAAAGTACAGCAGCACTGGCAGGCCTGGCGCTTCAGAAGGCGCAAACAAGGTGGCGGGCAAGGACTGCCCGTCGCGTGTGGGAATGTTCAGGGTCTGCACACGGGCCAGTTTGTGCGGCTCGATATCGAGCACGGGGGCGCCGGCCTCGTACGCCAGCCGGGCCTTGGCCGGCGTTAGCGCGTCCATCGGGGGATGCCCGGCGCGGGCCACGCGGTCCAGCAGACCGCGCATGGCGGGGGTGAGGCGCTGGCGGGGATCGGGGTGGTGTGACATAGGGTGCGGATTGTCCTCTTGGCGACCGGGCCGGCCGCTGCCACGCTAGTAGCGTTCGGCACCACCACACCATAAACGGAGACCCGCATGGCCCAGATCCTCTATGTGACAAACATCCTCATCGACTTTGGCGTGCTCGCGCAGCTCAAGGCCGAGTGCGAGCGCGTGGGCATGGCGCGCCCGCTGGTGGTGACCGACGCGGGCGTGAAGGCGGCTGGCCTGCTCGACCGGGTTCAGCAGGCCTTGGCTGGCGTGCCCCACACGGTGTTTGATGGCACGCCCTCCAACCCCACCGAAGCGGCCGTGCGCGCCGCCGCCGACTTGTACCGGGCGCAGGGCTGTGACGGCCTGATCGCGCTGGGCGGCGGCAGCGCCATTGACTGCGCCAAGGGCGTGGCCATTGCGGTGGCACACCCGGGCCCGCTCAAGACCTACGCCACCATTGAAGGCGGCTCGCCCAAGATCACCGCGGCCGTGCCGCCGCTGATCGCCATCCCCACCACCGCGGGCACCGGCAGCGAGGTGGCGCGTGGGGCCATCATCATCGTGGACGATGGCCGCAAGCTGGGCTTTCACAGTTGGCACCTGGTGCCCAAGACCGCCCTGCTCGACCCCGAGCTCACCCTGGGCCTGCCGCCCGTGCTCACGGCGGCCACCGGCATGGACGCCATTGCGCACTGCATGGAAACCTATATGTCGGCGGCCTTCAACCCGCCAGCCGATGGCATTGCGCTGGACGGCCTCATGCGCGGCTGGGCCCACATCGAGCGCGCCACCCGCAACGGCCAAGACCGCGAGGCCCGCCTGAACATGATGAGCGCCAGCATGCAGGGCGCCATGGCCTTCCAGAAGGGCCTGGGTTGCGTGCACAGCCTCAGCCACAGCCTGGGGGGTGCCAACCCGCGCCTGCACCACGGCACGCTCAACGCGGTGTTTCTGCCGGCGGTGATTCGCTTCAATGCCGAGGCCCCGCACATGCAGCGCGAACAGCGCCTGCAACGCATGGCCTGGGCCATGGGCTTGGCCAGCGGCAGCGACGTGGCCGAAGCGGTGCGCGACATGAGCGCGCGCCTGGGCCTGCCCAGCGGCCTGGACGCCATGGGCGTGGGGCCAGAACTGTACGACCGCGTGATTCAAGGCGCCATGGCCGACCACTGCCACACCACCAACCCGCGCTTGGCCAGCGCCGACGACTACCGCGACATGATCGACGCCTCTCGCTAAGGCTAGGCTCTCCACCGGCACAGCCTCCCCTCAAAGCCCCAGGCCCGTGACCGCGCAAGCGGTCCGGGCCTGGGGCTTTTTTGCGCCTACGGATGCCCCCCTGGGTAAACCCGCAGAACACCCGCATTGAGACATTGATAAGTGTTTCATGACCGCTTCGTGATTGGGTGATTGACCCTCCCATGCAAACTTCCCACTCGAACGGCAATGCATTAGGCAAAAGACGAAAGCCTTGTATTGCAATTTCCAACACACAAAGCCATTGGAGTCAATTCATGACCATTCAAGTCTCCGTTCCTGTTAGCAAAGATACGCCGCTGACCGCCCGTGAAGCCGAAATTCTGGATTTGATCGCACAAGGCTACACCTCCAAGGAAATCGCCCGAAAGCTCGACATTAGCCCCTATACCGTCAACACCCATCGTGACAACCTACGGCGCAAGCTCGGTGTTCACAACGGCGCCCAGCTTGCATATTGTCAGGCCACGCGCAACGGCAGGCTGACGGCGATTCACGACAACATGAACAGCATCAACCAGGCAGAGTCCCGTTAATGCCCGATTGCGGCTCCGAGTTGATCAAGAACTCCCCCTCCATGCGCACCACCACCTGAGCCAACACATCCCAACCGGAGTGACCCAATGTCCATCGCCCTCCCGTACATTCCGAACCTGACCCTCGGCGGAATTGTCGATCCGTCCACCATGAGGACGCTCCTGGCCATGTCAGAGGCCACAGGAAAAATCGACATCGCGCACGATCACCTCAATTCTCAGATTTCGATGAAGCGCAGTCTCGAAATGACGGCGCAGGAACTCGAAAATTTGAATATCGAGACCGAAACCCTGACGCAAAAAATGAAGGACGTCGATAAAAACATCGACTTGGCGGCCTCCAACTACGCAAAAGTTCGCATCGAGCAAGAGGCTGTCCTGCAGCCCCTGCGCGCCAGCACGGCGACGGTAAATGCCAATTACGAAAGCCCCGTCAACTGGATTCGCAGCGAACTCAAGACGATGGAGTTGGGCGCGGACTCGATCAAATTGAACGTGCAATATTTCGGCTTCGACAGAAATGGCCAATCCGTTGACAACCAACTGAACAGCATTCGCTCATTTGTTGCCTTGTCGGGAAGGGTGTTCGGCATTAAGGCGTCATCGGAACTCGCCACTTCGGCGGTCAATCAGGTCAACAGCCAACTGCAGACGCACGACATCGAGGGTACCCTGATCATTACCGCGACCTGCACGCACCGGGACGTGGCCATGTTCGCTCCTCTGGTGCTTGACGTCGATAAAGCCGTTCGGGTGTGGAACCTCATGCACCCGGATGCGAAAGATCGCATTGTCACCGACGACTGGAGCATGTCTGAAGCCCTGTCCGAAGAGGGCACGGAAGAGGAAAAGGCCATTCACATTGTGTCGGGTGCCGCATTCGGTTCGAGTTTTGTGGGCATGGTGCACATCCTGCGCAAAGAGTCCACCCAATCCAACCAATCCACCGCCGACTCGTCCTCATCCATGCAGCTTCAGGCAGGCTTGGAAGGCGGCGCCTTGATCAGTTCAATTCAGGGCGGATTCGGCGTTGATCGCTCTACCCTGGACGATATCCGGCGCTTGTTCAGCCGGACAGAGATCGATTCGCACGTCACCCTAATTACAGCGGGCTTGATTCCGACGATTTCATCGAACGAGATCAGCACATCCATCAAGGCGTTCACCAATTTCGACCCATCGGCCATGATGGGGGAACTGACCGCCCTTCAAACGGAAACCGACACCAGCCAGCACAACCTTCGCACCGCCGCGGATGCCGCGATGATGGGGGGACAACTGGTCTCGATGAAGAAGGCCACCATCAAGTCGGTGATGGGCAGCGTCAGTGACATCGACATTCAGAAGAACAAGGTCATCAACGTCAACTCGATGATCACTGCATTTGAGAACTACATCACCAAGGCCACCGAGAAAAAATCCAGCGGAAGCCTATTGAACACTGGATCGCTGCCTGTTCAGTACTTCATCAAGCCCATTACCAAATCGCAACTGATTCACATGTGGGTGAACAAGTACTACCCCGGTCAATTCCTTGAGATACAGGGAGATGACAGCCAGGCCAAGACCAAGGCCACCAAGTAAGCCGATCAATCCACGGTTGCACCGGAGAAACCAATGCCATCGACCATCCCCTATTCCCCGTCTCTCACGCTGGGCAGCGTCATTACACCTTCTGTCATGGAGGCACTAACCAAGATCTCGCACGCACAGGCACCGATAGATGCGGCCCAGGAAAACCTGTCGTCGCTAATTTCCCTGCGCCGCAGCTTGGACATGACACGCCAAGAGTTGGTCGATATGCGAATCAGTCCTGCGGAAATCGATGCCAGTCTCATCAAGGTCAACGCCGATATTGACGCAGCCGCCAGCCATTACGCGGCGGTGCGCATGACACAGGAAGACGCGCTACTTGAGTTGCGCACAGGCATGCCCCCGGTGATGGCCAGCCCTGAAAGTCCTGTTGATTTCAACCATGAGCGGACCCAAATCAAGCAGGTTGCCATTGGCGCCGACAACCTGAAGCTGGAGGTTCAGTACTTCTCCTTCAATGAGAACGCGCAGGATGCACGCAACCAGCTCAACAAGGTGCGCGGCTTCATCACCGCGACCGCATCAACGGCGGGATCCGACGCGAATGGCGCCTCGCTGGAGCTGGCCAATGCCGCCACCGAGCAGATCAGCCAGCAGATTTCCACCCACAACATCGCCGGCACCCTGGTGATTGCGGCGTCTTGCACGCACCGCAACGCCAGCATGCTGGCCCCTCTCTACCTGGATGTGGACAAGGCCATCCGCGTCTGGAACCAGATTTACAAGTCCGACGACGCCAAGATCCGCACCGACTCGAAGTCGCTGGCCACCATCGCGTCCGAAGCAGGAAAGCCGGAAGAGCCGGCCATGCACATCATCTCGGGCGCCTCCTACGGATCGAGCTTCATCGGCATGGTCCACGTCTTGCGCAGCGAGGACACCACCAGCTTTCAATCCATGCAGGCTCAGGCCGGCAGCCTGCAGGCGTCGTTCAAGTTTGAACTGGGCCTGGCCGGCGCCTCCGGGCAAACCGGCATCGAAAGCAATGTGGCCAGCGACATCAAACGGCTCTTCAGCGGCCAGCAGATCAATGCCCACGTCTCCCTGATCACCACCGGCGTTATTTCAGGCCTGGCGGTCAATGAGGTGGCGTCCGCCGTCAAGACGTTCGCCAACATCGACCCCAGCAAGTCGATGGAAGCACTGGGCAAGCTCGCCGATGCCAACGCCTCCGACAAAGAGTCCTCGCAGAGTGCGGCCAAGGCCGCCCGATCGCGCCAACTCATGGCCAGCATGCAGGCCGCCAAGGTCGAAGGCGTGCTCTCATCCTTGGCTGACATTCAAGGCGAGAAGATCAAGGTGATGGACGTCAACTCCCTGATGGATGCCTTTGACACCTACATCGCCAACATCAGCAATGGCAAGTGCACGGGCGTGCCGATCAACTATTTCGTCAAGCCCATCACTCGGTCGCAACTGGCGTTGATGTGGGTCACGAAATACTTCCCGGGCGAGTTCGATGCGCGATCGGGGGATGACAGCGAGCTGACCAAACGGATCGACCCGGCAGCCAAAGACGCGCAGCCCAACCCTGCCAAGAAGTGACGCCTGGGTACTGAGTGGCCATGACCCAAGATCTTCTGTCGTGCCTTGTCGCCCTGACGGAGCGACCAGAAAAGGAAGTGGCCGTCTGGGTGGATCCACTGACGGTCACCCTGCTCACTTTCAACATCGCCACACCGCCGCTGATGGCTGCGTTCCTGGCGAACGTGGTTCACGAGTCGGCCCAGCTCAGGCGCCTGGAGGAGAACCTCGACTACACCGCCGAACGCCTGGCCACGGTGTGGCCACATCGCTTTCACCTGGCCGAGGACGACCCGGAAAGCGGCAGGCGCAGCGCAGACCGTTTTGCCCACCACCCTGAGCTGATCGCGAATGCGGTTTACTCGGGTCGGCTGGGCAATGGCGACGAGAGCAGTGGCGACGGTTGGCGCTTCCGCGGCCGAGGCTTGATGCAGCTCACCGGGCGCGGGCAGTACCAGGCCTTCTTTGAAGCCCTTCCCAACCTCCTGCTGCGGGTAATCAACACCACCGGCAATGAGGCCTACCGGGCGGTGTACGACGCCCTGCTCGCCAACCCGGGGCTCTGGCCCGACCTGTTGATCGAGCCGGACTTGGCCGCGCTGTCCGCGGGCTGGTACTGGGAACTGATTGGCGCGAATGAGTTGATGCAGAGCGACACACCGGACGCCTTTGAAGCCCTCACGCGAGCCATCAACGGCCAACTCACGGGGCACGAGGCAAGGGTCGCGCTCTGGACCCGAGCCCGGTCGCTACTGGCGCATCAGGCCTGATGCGAAGCCCGTGGACACCACATCCTTCTTGGCCTTCGGTGCCTTGAGCATTATCTGGTTGCTGGGCTTGATGGGAATGGCAGTGCCGCTGGACGCCCTCGCCCAGCCAGCGCCTGACCAAGCCCCTGTCGTGCTGGAAATCGAGGGGGACATCGAGCCCGATGCGCTGGTGCGCGTGAAGGTGAGCGGCCTGCAGGAATGGGCCAACAGCGAGCGCCAATCGGCGTGGCGTCTTGTGCCCCATGTCGATGGCCGCCCCCTCAAGGGAATCTATCCCAGCGGTGTCTCGCTGCGCGAAGGTTGGCTGCAGTTCCATCTGCGCGTCACGCAGGACAACGAAAGCGGCTGGGTCGATCTGTTGAGTCCTCCCGCGTTCCACCGTTTCGTGGCCTTCAGCGTCGGTCCTGAGCAGGGCGACGCCTTCGCCTCGCGCTACCAAGCCGGGTCAGACCGCTTCGCACGGGTGATCGTGATCCGTCCCGGTTGGGCAGCCACAGCAGCCGTGCTGGTGGTGGCATGCACGCTTGGGTTTGTCTACCTCGCCAAGCACACGCGCCTGCTGTACGAGCCCGCCACCCCGGCAGGGGATGCTTCACGTCTGCGGCTGAGCCTGGCCAAGGTGCAATTTGCACTCTGGTTCTTCGCCATCTTCATTGCCTTTCTGGTTATCTGGTTGACCACAGGCCGAATCGACAGCCTCAACAGCTCTGTCGTGGCGATCTTGGGCATCAGCTCCGGCACTGCACTGGGAGAGTCGTTTTTGCGCAATCCCAGTGGCACCGCAGACGCTTGCCGCACCGAGCGCCCGGTCGATCAATCCGGGCCGCCTCCTCGGCTCTGGGACCACCTGAAAGACCTGGCCTGCGATGCCCATGGAGCGTCCATCTATCGCTTCCAGGTCTTGGCTTGGACGGCCGTGTTGCTGGTGACCTTTGCCAGTCAGGTCTATTTCGACTTGAGGATGCCGGTGTTTGGCTCTGAACTCTTGTACCTGCTGGGCCTGAGTTCGGGCACCTACATCGCACAAGGGGTGCCTGGCACCCGAAAGTGGGACGCACCCGCCAGGTCCCCTGCGCCAATGCCATCGGCCGCCCCGCTTGGAATGCCCACGCCAGGCACCACCACAAGCCCACCTCAGGACGCGGGCAACGACGCCACCGCTCGCCTCGCCGGTCTGGCCCAGCGGATGCGATCTGGAGAGGCCGAGCAGCCCAGGGCCCCTCCCTAAGAGGCCCCATCGTCGCCTCTCATTGTTTTTGGCGACACTAGACTCCTAAAGTATTCTTTTTTTGAAGATCAAGTTCGATGGCTATCACGACCGCTTTTCGCCTTTACACCGCACCAAACGCCTTCATCTTCACCAATTGATTGACAGAAGCTGCCGAACACTCGATCCAGCCGCGGCCAAACCAAGACCAACAAAATAACCATTTCGTACCCATAGAAAGCCAAGGGAATGAAGAAAACTGATCACACGGAGATGCCGCGGGAGGAATTCCAGTTTGAGAACTGCCTCATCCGCTGCGACACGAGGGAGCTGCTCAGGGACGGCGTTGTCCAGAAAATCGAGCGTCGCTCGTTTGACCTGATCGTCTACCTCTTGCGGCAGGAGGGACGCGTCGTGAGCAAAGATGAACTGCTCGATCACGTCTGGGGCAACCGGTTTGTTTCCGATTCGGTGATCGCACAAAGCATCATGAAAGCGCGAAAGGCCCTGGGCATCACCAGCCGGGACCCCGGCCCCATCAAGACCATCCACCGCGTCGGCTATCGCTTCACGGGCGAGGTGCGGCGCACGCTTCGGCATGGGGCCTCCAGTACCAGCGACCGGCCCGCCATACAGATCATGTGGCTGCCCACCGACTGCGACGCGGAAGCCAAGGGCCTGGCCTGGGTGCGGCTGGGCCTGATTCCCGTGGCGGCTCACGTGCTCAGCGCCAAGGGGTATCAGACCGCGAGCGCCTCCGAAGCGCTGGAGTACCAAGCGATTCTGAAGAACCAGGACCACAACCTTCACCGCTTGCTTGATCGGGTGCTGGCGCAAGGCCTCGCACGCGCAGTCGTGGCCACCCGACTGACGAGCTGGAACGAGAAATTCCGTCTGGACTGGGAGGTGCTGCTGGACGGCTTCTCGCACGCCAACACGATCGTCGGCGACTCCCCCGCCGAACTCACCTTAAAGGCCGCGAACGAAGTGGCGCTTCTGCTGCGCCTACACTCGACAGACCCCCTGCGCTGCGAAGATGGGCGCCAGCGCTACAAAGAGCTGCTCCAGTTCGTGGTGTGCGACGACTATCTGCACCTGCACGCCAAGACGCATGCGCTTCTTGCACCGGCCGTGGCCCAGGAGGATTGCCCGCTGGCGGTGACGGCCCATTACCTGCTCGCCATCGCACGCGCCGGCGATGCACGGTGCAAAGAGTTGGCCCATCGGCTCCAAGAACGCGGCACACAACAAGGCCAACCCGGCATCGCCGGGTGGGCGAACATGTGCCTGGGCCTGTACCACTTGTACCGAATCGAACTCGACACCGCACGGCATTACCTCACCCTGGCAACCCCAATGGTTCACCAGGCAGGCCTTGATGACCTGTACCCTCGCGCCCTGTTGCTGCTGGCTCACGCCAGCGCCTGCCTCGGCGACCTCCACCATGCCCACACCCTCTGGCGCGAAGCCGCCCAGGCGGCAGGGCTGCGCCACAACCAAGGCCTGTCGTGTTGGGTGCTGGCCCAACGGGCCGAACTGCTGTACTTGCAGCGCGACCACCACGCGGCCAGCGCCGCGTACGCCGAGGCGATGGAAGCGGCGCTTTCGCACGGGCAACAGGAACTTGGCGCCATTTGCGGTGTGTACGTCGCTCTTGACCACGCATCGCGAGGACAACTCGACGTGTGCCGACGGCAACTTGAGCAGGCCTGGCTCGCGGCCGATCAGTCGGGCGGCATTCAAGCCAGGCTGTTCGTGCTGATGCACCTGGGCTCGTGCTATGCCCGCCAAGGCGATGCCAACGGCCTGGACCAATGTCTGATTCGCCTGGGTGCACCGGCACTGGCACTCTGCCCCTTGGGCCAAGCCGTGTCACAGTGGCTGCAAGGTCGCCGCTACCTCATGGAGGACCAGCCAAGCCTGGCCCTTCCCTTGATTCTTCAGGCCCACCGCACCCTCAACGAAATGGGAGCCTGGTGCCCTGACGAGAGCTGGATCCTGCTGGCGCATGTGGCCATGTGCGCAAGAGAGCGCCGCGTGTTGGTCGATACCCTGGAAGAAATGGAGCGCAACGATCAGGTGAGCAACGTGGCCTGGCGCCGGGTGTGCACGATTGTCTTGCGGTCCATGGTCAGTTACTTCGATGCCGACGCTCAAGCCGCCTTGCAGGACATCGAGCTCGCCATTCCCTTGGCGCGGAACACCAGCCTGGCGCCGATGCTGCAATTTGCCCAAGTCTGGCTATGCCTGCTCAGCGAGCGCCCTCAGGCACTGGACGCGCTCGCGGGCGCAGGAGACTGGGTGGTCCACACGCGAGAAGGCCGTTACTTGCAGGCGGTGCTCCAGGACCACCACCGCTGGACCTGGCGTCCTCGTCAGTTGCCCTTGATGCTCACCAGTGGCAGTGGCGGCGGGGTGTACAGCCACCTGATCGCTGACCTGGGTGACGAAGAGCCCACCCGGTACGTGGACCACCTGCCCCTGCCCATCTGAACGCCACCGGAGACATCAGATGAGTTGCACACCCTTCACCATTGCCCCGATGCACGATGGCGACCGCCAGGCGTTTGTTGACTTTGAGCTCCGCAACCGCCCAGCGTTCGAGCGCTACAACCGCGCTCGTGCCCCACACCACTACACCCCCGCAGGGCTTGACGAGGCGTTCGGCAGACTGCTGTCCCGGCAGTCCATCGGTCAGGTGCGCATCTGGGTGGCGCGGCACCAGTTTGGCCACTGGCTCGGCCGCGTCGCGCTGTTCGCCCACCAACAGCGGGGCCAGGCTTGGGGGCTGCTGGCCTACCAGACCGACCTGGACCACTGCCGCCTGGGCGTGGCCACGCAACTGGTGCGCCAATGCGTGATCGAAGCGGTGGCCCTGGGCTATTCGTGGCTGGACGCACAGGTCACGCACGACAACGAAGCCTCCATCGCCGTGCTGACCCGCTGCGGCTTTCTCCCCGATGGCCCCGACGAGGCAGTGGACTTGAAGCGAGGCCTCGTCGAGACGCTACGCCTGCGCCGCGTCGTCCACGTGCCGAACCCGGCGCTCCTGCAAGGCGCCAATGTGAGCCTGTCCTCTTGAGGCCGCCAGCGCCACCTGGCGCTGGCGCTCGGCCAGGCGCGCCTTTTCCTCGGCCGAACGCTGGTCGTGGCAATGCGGGCAGCTCACCCCTGCCTCGTACAGGGGCGAGGCCTTGTCCTGTGCCGACAAGGGCCATCGGCAGGAGCGGCACAGCTCATGAGGGCCCGGGCGCAAACCATGGCCCACGCTCACGCGCTCGTCGAACACAAAACACTCGCCTTGCCAGGTGCTTTGCTCGGGCGGCACCTCTTCCAAGTACTTCAGGATGCCGCCCTCCAGGTGGTACACCTCGTCGTAACCACGCATCTTGAGCAAGGCGGTGGATTTCTCGCAGCGAATGCCACCGGTGCAGAACATCGCCACCTTGGTCTTCTTGCCGTCCTCGCCCTGCAGCCGCTCTTGCGCGTCCAGCCAAGCGGGCAGTTCGGTAAAGGCCTTGATGTTCGGGTTCACCGCGCCCTCAAAGGTGCCAATGGCCACCTCGTAGTCATTGCGCGTATCGATGAGCAGCACATCCGGGTCGCGGATCAGCGCGTTCCAGTCGGCCGGCTTCACGTAGCGGCCCACCGTCTGGTTCGGGTCAAGCCCCGGCACGCGCAGGGTGACAATTTCCTTTTTCAGCCGCACCTTCAGACGGTGAAAGGGCGGGTGATCGCTCCAAGAGGCCTTGTGCTGCAAGCGGGCCAGACGCGGATCGGCGTGCAGGTGGTCCAGCACCGCGCGCACCCCCTCTTCCGGGCCGGCAATCGTGCCGTTGATGCCCTCACGGGCCAGCAATAGCGTGCCCTTCACCCCATTGGCCTCGCAGCATTGGTGCAGAGGCTCGCGCAGATCGGCGAAATCGGGCAGGTCAACAAACAGGTAGAGGGCGGCGGTGTAGTAGCGAGGCATGGGCGAATTATCCCCGCAGGCCTCGCCAGAATGCGCTCAGAGCGCCTCCACCCGGCCGATCTCGGGCCTGGCGAGCCAGTCGGCGAACTCGTCCGCCAACTGCTGGCTGGCCTGCACCGCTTGCGTCCATTCCCGGGCACGGCTGCGCCAGTCGGCACCGTGGCGAGTGAAGTCCGAACGATCGGGCAATTTGCCCTGGGGCAAGGTCCCCACCCAATCTGGATCGGGCGCGAGCACCAGCATGTCGTCCAGGGCGGCGGTGCTGCGGTGGCGCTGTTTCCAGGCCTTGTCGAGCCAACCCGGCACCACCGCGCGCTGGAAATGGGGGTACAGCACCACCGGTGACTTGATCGAGGTGCGGTAATGCAGGTGCAGGTGGTAGTCGGTGATGCCACCATCCCAATACGTGCCCGGTGGTGCGCCGGCGATGGAGGGCACCGAGCGAAGCACGAAAGGAATGGAGCAACTGGCCTGCAGCGCGTCCATGAAGTTCTCGGTGCTCAGCGCCACCTGCCGCGTGCGCAGATCGCGGGCCTCGAAGGGCAAGGGCGTGCCTTCCCGCGAGAACACCACCCGCTCCAGCCAGGCCCCGAGGGCCGCACGGCTCATGGCGTTGGCCGCATAGGCCCCAAGGTAGCCCAAAGGGGTGCGCAAACGCCCTTCACGCGCCAACAGGTGACGCCCGCGCGAGGTCACGATGTGCAGACGCCAGCGCGGGTGCCTCAGCACTTCATCGACGCGATCGCCATAAAAGCGGCGCAGGTTCTGGGCAAAAGTGGCGCTGATCTGTTCAGGGCTGGGGCGCTTGCGACCGGGGGGCAACTCGTAGTGTTGGTGCACGTACTCGTGTTCCAGTTGCTCAAAGGCCGCCACGGGGTCGTTCAGGCAGGCGGTGGCCATGCGCCAGGCACCGATGGACGCCCCGATCAAATCTATAGGCTGAGTCGCCTGGGTCAGCCAGTCGCCAAAAAGAAAACGGTCGAGGGCCAGCAACACCAGCCCCTTGGGGCCGCCGGCCGCCGCCGGAATGGCGCCCACGTGGCCGGCCTGCAGCCCATGGTGTCGGATGTGCTCTAGGGCCTTGGGGCCGGCGTACAGGCGCAGTGCTCGCATGGCCGCCGATTGTGGGCCAGAAAGCCCCGTTGTCAGTCGGAGGTCTCGCTCACGTCGGCCTGGCGGGAGATGGACGGAATCTGCTCAGCCACCACGATGTCCGGGTCAATGCCCAAGATCACACCCACTGGGTCGGGGTAGGTGTTGATGAGCAACTCGCTGCGGCGCTCGTGCTCTTCGGCGCGGGCGCGCCAAGCACCAATGTGGATGACACCGGCGATGGGCTCGTACACGTCTTTGTCGAAAGGCGCGGTGTGGTGGCCGATGGCATCGATCATGCGCTTGGGGAAGCTCCACTCGCGGGCCAGGGCGGCGCCCACCTCGGCATAGCTGTAGCCGAACAGCGCCCGCTCGGTCTCGGCGCGCTTGAGGTCAAGCATCGAGACGCTGCGGTCAAGTTCGATCATCTTCTCTGGCATGCCCGCGTGCATCACCAACTTGCCCACGGCGTGGATCAGGCCAGCGGTGTAAGCCGTGTTTTCGTCAATGCGAATGGGCAGGGCGATGTAGCGCGACAAAGCCGCGGTGTTCAGGCTGTAGCGCCAGAACTGCCCCATGTTGACACCGCCCACCTGGTGAAAGCCATCGCCAAGCGCAGCGGCAATCACCAGGGCCCGAACCTTGATCAGGCCCAGCACGCTCATGGCTTCACGGGCGTTGGTCACATTGCGGGTGATGCCGAAGAAGGCCGAGTTGGCCGTCTTCAGCAGTTTGGCGGTGAGTGCCGGGTCCTCCTCCACCAGCATCGCGATCTTGATGGGATCGACGTCTTCGTCGTCGAACGACTCGATCAGCTTGCGCACCACCTTTGGGGCGGAAGGCAGGGCACTGGGTCGTTTGAGGAGTTTATCGAGCTGCATGGCGGTGCTTTAAGTGAGAGGTTTGTCACATGAGATATCGACATGCCTTTGATCGGCACCCCCTGGCGACACTTGAGGCTTAATCACCAATAAAAGCCTGCAGCGCCTGGCTGAACGACCATTCCTGCGGGTCCTTGCCCAGCACGCTGTCCAAATCAACGCCCAAGGCCAGGCCGACCATGTCCGGGAAAGTGGCCACCATGCCACTGCGATCGAGTTGAATCTCTTCGGCCCGGGCTCGCCAGGCTGCCAGGTGCAACACGCCGGCCAGCTTGTCGTAGGTGTCCCCTTCAAATGGGGCGTTCTGGTTGGCCAGCGCCGACACGATGGCCGCGGGGAACTGCCAGCGCTCGAGCATGCCGGCGCCCACCTCGGCGAAGCTGAAGCCGAAGGTTTGGTACTCGAACACAGAGCGGCGAAGGTCCAAGGGCGGCACGATCATGTCCAGCCGCTGCACCTCGTCGGGCATGCCGGTGTGCATCACCAGATCGCCCAGGGCATGAATCAGGCCCGCCGTGTACGCACTGGCTTCGGCATGGCGCAGCAAGCCGGCGAGGGAACGCGAGATTTCGGCCACCCGCAGGCTGTAGCGCCAGAACTGTTGCAGGTTGACACCAGGCACGGCCTTGAAACTGCCGCCCAGGGCCGCGGCCATGACCAGGGATCGAACGTGGGTCATGCCCAACAGGTTCACTGCCTCTTCGGCAGTGCCAATCTGGCGGCTGGAGCGAAAGAATGAGGAATTCGACAGGCGCAACACACGGGTAAGGAGCGCAGGGTCTTTGCCCACCAGCTCGGCCACGCGTTTCGGGCTGGGGTCGTCCTTGTTCATCTCGGTCAGCAATTCCGTCACGGTGCCCGACATGGCGGGCAGCGCGTTCGGACGGGTCAGCAGGGCATCAAGGGTCAGGGTAGTGGACATGTGTGAAGGCGTTTGAACGACGCACTGAGGTTAGCCTCAGCGTGCCTGTTTTATCGACCATCAGACCTGTCACTTGAGCCGCCCAGCCATCTTGGCCGGGCCACTCAGCCCTTGGTGTCAGCGCTTGCCCAGGCCTTGCAACTTGGCGAATGCAGAGGCCATCGCAGACGGTGCCTCCGGGGCCCGTTGCTGGCGCTGTCCACGCGCCGGCTCAAAGCGGTTTTCGCGCCCTGCCCCACCCTCGCGGCGCGCTGGGGCGGCGTCCAGGCGCATGCTCAAGCCAATGCGCTTGCGCGCAGCGTCCACCTCGACCACGCGCACCTTCACGATGTCGCCGGTCTTCACGATCTCGCGCGCGTCGTTCACGAACTTGTGGCTGAGCTGGCTCACGTGCACCAGGCCGTCCTGGTGCACACCCAGGTCGATGAAGGCGCCGAACTGGGCCACGTTGCTGACCGTGCCTTCCAGGATCATGCCCTCGCGCAGGTCGCTGATGTCTTCGACGCCCTCGTTGAAGCGCGCCACCTGGAAATCGGGGCGCGGGTCGCGGCCGGGTTTTTCCAGCTCGGTGAGGATGTCCTTCACCGTGATGACGCCGAAGGTCTCGTTGGCGAACAGCTCGGGGCGCAAGGTCTTGAGCATGTCGGCCCGGCCCATGAGGGACTCAATGGGCTGCTGCGCTTTGGCCATGATCTGCTCAACCACCGGGTAGGTCTCGGGGTGCACGCCGGTCATGTCCAGCGGGTTGTCGCCGCCGCGAATGCGCAGAAAGCCCGCGCTCTGCTCAAAGGTCTTGGGGCCCAGGCCGGTGACTTGCAGCAACTGCTGGCGGTTCTTGAAGGCGCCATTGGCCTCGCGCCACCGCACCACCGCCTTGGCCACGGCCGGCGACAGACCGGAGACGCGGGCCAGCAGCGGCACGCTGGCGGTGTTCAGGTCAACGCCCACGCCGTTCACGCAGTCTTCCACCACGGCATCCAGCGTGCGCGCCAGTTCGCTCTGGTTCACATCGTGCTGGTACTGGCCCACGCCGATGCTCTTGGGGTCGATCTTCACCAGCTCGGCCAGCGGGTCTTGCAGGCGGCGGGCGATGCTGGCCGCGCCGCGCAGGCTCACGTCCACGTCGGGCATTTCCTGGCTGGCGTATTCGCTGGCGCTGTAAACCGAAGCGCCGGCCTCGCTCACCACCACTTTCGTGATGCCGTCCTGCCCGGCCTTGGCCAGCAGCTTGATGAGGTCGGCCGCGAGCTTGTCGGTCTCGCGGCTGGCAGTGCCGTTGCCAATGGCGATGAGCTGCACGCCGTGCTTGCGGCACAGCAGGCCCAGGGTGTGCAGCGACCCTTCCCAGTCGCGGCGCGGCTCGTGCGGGTACACGGTGGCGGTGTCCACCAGCTTGCCGGTGGTGTCCACCACGGCCACCTTCACGCCGGTGCGGATGCCGGGGTCAAGCCCCATCACCACCTTGGGGCCGGCCGGGGCGGCCAGCAGCAGGTCGCGCAGGTTGTCGCCGAACACCTTGATGGCCACGGCCTCGGCGTTTTCGCGCAGGCGGGCGAACAGGTCGCGCTCGCTGGACAGGCTCAGCTTGACGCGCCAAGTCCAGCCCACGCACTTGCGCAGCAGGTCATCGGCGGCACGGCCCTGGTGGCTCCAGCCCAGGTGCAGGGCAATGCGGCCTTCGGCCGGGCTGGGCACGCCAGGCTGCGGCTCGCCGGGCAGCACCAGCTTGGCGTCCAGGATTTCGAGCTGGCGGCCACGGAACACCGCCAGCGCCCGGTGCGAGGGCACCTTGCCAATGGGTTCGCTGTAGTCGAAGTAGTCGCGAAACTTGGCCACGTCGGGCACGTTTTCGTCCTTGCCCGCCACCAGCTTGCTGGTGAACAGGCCTTCGGCCCACAGCCATTCGCGCAAGCTCTGCACCAGGGCGGCGTCTTCGGCCCAGCGCTCGCTGAGGATGTCGCGCACGCCATCGAGCACGGCCAGCACGTTGGTGAAGTCGCTGCCGTCCTCGCCCTTCTCGGCCTTCACGTAGGCAGCGGCGGCGTCGGTGGGGTTGAGCGCGGGGTTGGCCCACAGCGCATCGGCCAGGGGCTCCAGGCCGGCTTCCCGGGCGATCAGGCCCTTGGTACGGCGCTTTTGCTTGTAGGGCAGGTACAGGTCTTCCAGTTCCTGCTTGGTGGGCGCGGCTTCGATGGCGGCGCGCAGCTCGGGCGTGAGCTTGCCCTGCTCTTCGATGCTCTTGAGGATGGCCTCGCGCCGGTCGGAGAGCTCGCGCAGGTAGCCCAGGCGGTATTCCAGTTCACGCAATTGAATATCGTCCAAGCCACCGGTCACCTCTTTGCGGTACCGGGCGATGAAGGGCACCGTGGCCCCGCCATCGAGCAGCTCCACCGCTGCCTTGACCTGTTGAACCTGAACGCGGAGTTCCTGCGCAATCTGCGCAATGATGTGTTGCATGCCTCGTCATGGGCCGCCTGCCCGGGGGCGGCGACCGGTCAAAAAACCGAAGCGGCGGAGTTTGCCACACCCCCGCTTCGGTCTCTTGCGCTTAGCTGCGCAGCGCCTGGCGCAACTGCGCACCCACCTCGGGCCGCTCGGCGAAGGGGTCGGGCGGGTTCTGGCCGGCCACGATGGCGTCAAAGCGTGAGCGGGCGTTGCCCAGGGCCTTGGGGTGGCTGTAAACGTAGAACTGGTCGTTGGCCACTGCATCGAACACGCGGGCGGCCACCTCGGCGGCGGTGACCTTGCCAGAGCTGATGGCCTTGTCGCTCATGGCGTGGCCGATGAGCTGGCTCTTGGTGGGCTTGCCCACCACCAGGTCGGCCGGGCGGTTGCGCTCGCTCTGGTTGATGGCCGTGGGCACGAAGTACGGGCACAGCACGCTGGCGCTGAGCTGATCGGTGACGAGCTTGAGGTCTTGGTACAGGCTCTCGGTGAGGCTGACCACGGCGTGCTTGCTCACGTTGTAGACGCCCATGTTGGGCGGGGTGAGCAGACCCGCCATGCTGGCGGTGTTGACGATGTGGCCGCGCCAGGACGGGTCGGCCTCGGCGGCGGCCAGCATCATGGGGGTGAACAGGCGCACGCCGTGGATCACGCCCCACACGTTGACGCCCATCACCCATTCCCAGTCGCGCACCGAGTGTTCCCACAACAGGCCGGCAATGGCCACGCCGGCGTTGTTGAACACGAAGTGCGGCGCGCCAAATCGCTCTTGCACCGCCTGGGCCAGGGCCTCCATCTGGTCGCCCTTGGACACGTCCACCCGGCGGGCCAGGATGGCCACGCCGCTGGCGCTGAGCTCGGCCACGGCGCGGTCCAGCGCGTCTTGCTGCACGTCCACCAGCACCAGGTTCATGCCGCGCTGCGCGGCAATTCGGGCGCATTCGAGCCCAAAGCCCGAGCCCGCGCCGGTGAGCACGGCGGTCTTGCCCGCGAAGTTGTCGATCATGTGTTGTCTCCTTGTGTGATCTGGTGGATAGGGGGGAAAGCAATCAGGGGCGCCGCATCTCCACGTGGTCGATGCCGTCCTCTTGGTAAACAGGGCCATCGGTCTCAAAGCCGTGGCGGCGGTAGAAGGCTTGCAGGTGGGCTTGTGCACCAATGCGGATGGGCTGCTGGCCCCACAGGCCACAGAGCACGCGCACAGCCTCGGCCATGAGCTGGTGCCCCAGGCCACCACCCCGTGCGCCGGGCGCGGTGACGACGCGGCCGATGCTGGCCTCGGGGTATTTCAGGCCGGGCGGCACAAGGCGCACGCTGGCCACCAACTGGCCATTGCGCTCACCCAGCAGGTGCAGGCAGTCGGCGTCGGCGTCGTCCATGTCCAGGAAAACGCATTGCTGCTCCACCACGAACACCTCGCTGCGCAGGCGAAGCAAGGCATAAAGGGTGCGCGCCTGCATCGCATCGAAGGGCAGGCAGCGCCACAAAACCGGTTCGCTCAAGCTCGCACTTCCCTCAAGACATAGCCCACGCGGGGGAAGTGCACGTGCACGGTGCCGGCGCGTTCGTCGGTGCGGCGCAGGGTGTAGCGGGTGCGGGTGGCGGCCACCAGCTCGCCCTCGGTGGGCTCTTGCCCGAACGATTCGGCCGCCACGGTCACGCGGCTGCCCAGGTCAATGCCGTGGTCGTCCTGGAAGGCCTCGCCCTGCACCGGCTCGGGCGTGGCGGCGGCCGCGATGGCGATGGCATCGGTGGAGGTGATGCGCTCGCCCTGCCCGTGGCCGATGGCCTTGATGCGGTCCATCCACTCCAGCACGTCGGGCGTGGCCTCCAGCACCCCGGCCATGGCCGGGTTGATGTGCCGGGTGAACCACAGCGGGTGGTAGGCGGCCAGGTCGGCGATGCAGGGCACCTCGCCCAGCAGGTAGGGTTGGTCGTCCAGCATGCTGGAGAGGCGGCGCAGGTAGCTGCGGTAGGCGCTCAGGGCATCGCCGGGGCGCAGGCCGGGCATGCCGCCGCGCATGGCGCCACGGTCTTGGGCAAAAGCCTGGGCCGCTTCGGGCGGCTGGCGGGCGAACAGCGCCGCCGCACCTTTGGGGCTGAGGTTGTGGCCCATGGAGGCCCAGAACAAGGTGCTGTCGGCCCATTGGGCCACCACGCGCGAGAGGCCACGCGCGGTGGCGGGGTACAGGGGCGGCTCGGGCTGGCGGTGTTCCAACACGTCGGCGATCAGGGCGGTGTCGCAGTAGATGTCGGCCCCGATCTGCAGCAGTGGCGTGCGGCGGTAACCGCCGGTGAGCGCCACCACGTCGGGCTTGGGCATCACGGTGGGGATGTACACGCTCTTCCAGGCCAGGCCCTTGAGGCCGAGCATGAGCCGCGCCTTCTCGGCAAAGGGCGACATGGGGTAGTGATGCAGGATCAGGTCAGGCATGGTGGTCACCTTGGCTTAGCGCGGTTGGGCGCGCTCGATGATGCGGTCAAACGCGGTGGCGGCGTTGAGCGAGCCGAAGCTGTAGCCCCAGTGGCCGCCGATGCGCGAATCGCAGAAGGCGGCAAACACCTCAAGCGGCGCGGTCTGGGCCAACAGCGCGGCCTGCACGGCCAGTGCCACGTCTTGCGCCAGGCGGCGGGCCTCCAGTTCGGTGGCCATTTCTTCCACGCGAATGGGCAACTGGGCGGCCAGGCGGTCCAGCGCGGGGTGCATGCCCTTGGCCGGGGCCAGTTCTTGCGCCAGCGCAGCGGCGGCATCGGCCTTGCGCAGGGCGCGCAACAGGTCCAGCGCCATGATGTTGCCGGCACCTTCCCAGATGGAGTTCAGCGGCATTTCGCGGTAGATGCGTGCCATGATGCCCTCGCCGCTCTCTTCCACGTAGCCGTTGCCGCCCAGGCATTCCATGGCTTCCTGGGCGAAGTGGCTGCCGCGCTTGCAGATCCAGAACTTGGCAATGGGCGTGAGCAGGCGGGCCATCACCTGCTCGTGCGTGTCATCGGCGCGGTCGAAGGCGCGGGCCAGGCGCATGGACAGCGCCGTGGCCGCTTCGGATTCGAGCGCCAGGTCGGCCAGCACGTTTTTCATGAGCGGCTGGTCGATCAGGTACTTGCCAAAGGCCTTGCGCTGGGTGGTGTGGTTCAGCGCAATCGACAAGGCCTGCCGCATCAGGCCGCTGACGCCCAGCGCGCAATCCAGCCGCGTGAGCGTGCCCATGGCCAGGATCTGCGGAATGCCACGCCCTTCTTCGCCCACCAGCCAGGCCGTGGCGCCGTGGAACTCGACCTCGGAGCTGGCGTTGGCCTTGTTGCCCAGCTTGTCTTTCAGGCGCTGAATGCGCAGGCCATTGAGCGAGCCGTCGGGCAGCACGCGCGGCAGGAACAGGCACGAGAGGCCGCTGGCCGTCTGCGCCAGGATCAGGAAGGCGTCGCACATGGGCGCCGAGAAGAACCACTTGTGGCCCACCACGCTGTAGCGCTGGCCCCAGGCGTCGCTGCCAACGGGCTCGGCGCGGGTGGTGTTGGCCCGCACGTCAGAGCCGCCCTGCTTCTCGGTCATGCCCATGCCCATGGTCACGCCCGGCTTCTCGCGCCACAGCTTGAGCGCGGGGTCGTAGGCGCGGCTGGTGAGCTGCGGGGCCCAGTCGGCGTAGATGGCCGGGTTGTCTTTCAGCGCCGGGGTGACGGCGTAGGTCATGGAGATGGGGCACAGCATCGAGGGCTCCAGCTCGGTGAAGAGCATGAAGCCCGCCGCGCGTTTCATGTGCGCGTGGCCGCTGGCCTGCTCTTCGGGCGCGAACACGCGCCCGTGCAGGCCGGCGTCCACCGCCGCGGCCATGAGCGCGTGGTAGCTGGGGTGGAACTCCACCTGGTCAATGCGGTGGCCAAACCGGCTGTGGGTCTTGAGCTGGGGCGTGAAGGTGTTGGCCAGGCGGGCATGGGTCTGCATGTCACCGCTGCCCACCAGTTGGCCCAGCGCGCGCAAGGGCGCGGTGTCCATGGCGGGCGCGTTGAACTTGAGGGCCGCCTGCAGGGCACGGTTGCCGTCGAACAGGTTCACGTCCACCAGGGGCTCGACCTGGTTGAAGACCTCGTGCGTGGTGTCGCTCTGCGTCATGGCGGCCCCCTTCGATCAGATCAGCTTCACAAGTTGCTTGCCGAAGTTCTTGCCCTTGAGCAAGCCCAGGAATGCCTCGGGCGCGGCTTCAAGGCCCTGCGCCACCGTCTCGCGCGGGTGCAGCTTGCCTTGCGCCACCAGCGTGCCCAGCTCGTTAAGCGCCTCGCCCCAGACCTCGGGGTGTTCGCTCACGATGAAGCCTTGAATCTTCATGCGGTTCACCAGAATGAGCGCCGGGTTGGCCATGGCCAGGGGGGCACCGTCGTAGCCGGCGATCATGCCGCACACGGCGATGCGCGAGAAGGCGTTCATGCGCAGCATCACCGCGTCCATCACCAGGCCACCCACGTTCTCGAACAGGCCGTCCACCCCGTTGGGGCAGGCCTCCTTCACCGCCTTGGACATGGCGGCCAGCGTGGTGTGCTGCTTGTAGTCGATGCAAGCGTCAAAGCCCAGTTCGTTCACCGCGTAGGCGCACTTTTCGGCACCACCGGCAATGCCCACCACGCGGCAGCCACGGGCCTTGGCCAGGGCCGCCAGCGCGCTGCCCACGGCACCGGTGGCGGCGCTCACCACCACGGTTTCGCCCGCCTTGGGGGCGATGATCTTCACCAGGCCGTACCAGGCGGTCACGCCCGGCATGCCCACGGCGCCCAGGTAGTAGCTCAGGGGCACGTGGGTGGTGTCCACCTTGCGCAGCGCGCCGGGCTCATTGCCGTTCACCACGCTGTACTCCTGCCAGCCGCCCATGCCCACCACCCGGTCGCCGGGCTGGAACTTGGGGTGGCGCGACTCCACCACCTCGCCCACGGTGCCGCCAATCATCACCTCGCCCAGGGGCTGGGGTGCGGCGTAGCTCTTGCTCTCGTTCATGCGCCCGCGCATGTAGGGGTCGAGGCTGAGGTAGTGGTGGCGCACCAGCACCTGGCCGTCTTGCAGGGCGGGCGTCTGCACGCTCACCAGCTTGAAGTTGCTGACCGTGGCCTCGCCCTGGGGGCGGTTGTCGAGAAGGATCTGGCGATTGGTGGGCATGTGTTGTCTCCTGTGGGGTGAAAGAAAGCCAGCCGGGTCGCCGCGGCCTCAGTCGGTGGCGATGCGGTTCAGTGGCTGGGTGGACGTGGGGCTGGTGGGCAGCCGGGGCACAAACTTGAAGGTGCCGGTGGCGTGAATGCAGAGCTTGCCGCTGGCATCGAACACGCTGCCTTCGGTGAAGGCCATGGTGGCGGTTCGGTGCAGCAGCCGGCCGGTGGCGCGCAGCGCGCCCTTGCCCGGGCGCATGAAGCTGGTTTTCATCTCAATGGTGACGGCGCACATGCTGGGCTCCACGCTGCGCGCGGCGTGGGCCATGACCACATCGAGCAGGGTCATGGACGCACCGCCGTGCACCACGTCAAACGAGTTCAGGTGCTCAGGCTGGGCGTCGAAGGTGATCTCGGCCTCACCAGCGTCCATGCGCTGCAGGCGAAAGCCCAGGAGATCGACAAAAGGAATGCGAACAGGAAATTGCATGGCAGTGGCGACAAGTGACGGGCGCGCACCGGCGGCACGCGCCGGTGGACGCCAGCGCTTCAGCCGCCCGTGACGACCGAGACGCCCCCGTCCACCGCCATCCATTGTCCGGTGATGTGGCGCCCCGCCTCAGACGCGAACAGGACAGTGAGGCCCTTGAGGTCTTCGTCGCCCCCCAGGCGGCCCAGCGGGGCCTGCGCGGCCAGGCGCTCTTCGCCCATGTTCTTGAGGGTGGCGGCCGTCATCTTGCTGGGGAAGAAGCCCGGGCAGATGGCGTTCACGCGGATGCCATGCGCGCCCCACTCCGCCGCCAGTGCGCGGGTGAAGTTGATCACCGCGCCCTTCGATGTGTTGTACGCAATGGTTTTCATGTCGCGCGGGTTGCCGCCCAGGCCGGCGATGGACGCGGTGTTGATGATGCTGCCGCGCCGGCGCGGGATCATGCTGCCCTTGGCGATAAGCTGGCTGAGCAAAAAGTAGCTGCGCACGTTAAGGTTCATCACCTTGTCCCAGGCTTCCAGCGGGTGGTCTTCGGCGGCTGCGCCCCACGAGGCGCCAGCGTTGTTCACCAGAATGTCCACGTCGCCCGCGCGCTGCAAGGTTTCGCTGACCAGGCGGCGGATGTCTTCCACGTGGGCACAATCGGCGGCGATCCAGCGCGCGTCGATGCCGGCGGCCTGCAGCTCGGCGGTGGCCTGCTCCAGGTCATCGGCCTTGCGCGAGCTGATCACCACCTTCGCCCCGGCCTCGCCCAGGGCGTGCGCCATCTGCAGGCCAAGGCCTCGCGAGCCACCGGTGATGAGGGCGGTGCGGCCTTTCAGGTCAAAGAGTTGTTGAACGGTGCGGGTCATGGGGTGTCTCCTGATGGGGTGGAACGTGGGCCTCAGAACGCCTCTTCGGGCATGTCGGCGCAGGTCAGGTCGCGGCGGCTGACCACGGCCAGCCAGGCCCCGATCTTGGGCAGTTCGTAGTGGAAAAAGAAGCGCATCGCGCGCAGGCGGCCAGTGCGCGCGGCCGACGCTGGGCTGGCCTGGGCCGTGAGCGCCACGTCCAGCCAGATCCAGGCCAGCACGTTGTGGCCAAAGGCCTGCATGTAGGGCACGGCGTTGGCCAGCGCCTGCGTGGGCTCACCGGTGGCCCAGGCGGCCTTGGTGGCCGCGCCCACCGCCTGCAGCGCCTCGCTCAGGGCATTGGCGTGGGCGGCCAGTTCGGGCACGTGAATGGCGCGCTGCACCGTGGCGTCGATGCGCGCGGCCAGCGCCTTGAGGCCGCGCCCTTGCTCCATCAGCACCTTGCGGCCCAACAGGTCCATGGCCTGGATGCCGTGCGTGCCCTCGTGGATCATGTTCAGGCGGTTGTCGCGCCAGTACTGCTCCACCGGAAAATCGCGCGTGTAGCCGTAGCCGCCGTGCACCTGAATGGCCAGGGAATTGGCCTCCAGGCACCACTCGCTGGGCCAGCTCTTGGCAATGGGCGTGAGCACCTCCAGCAGCAGCCGGGCCTCGTCGGCGGCGTCGGGCGCGCCGGTGTGTTGTTCGTCAACCAATCGCGCGCAATACAAAGCCAGCGCCAACGCGCCCTCGCAGTAGCTCTTCTGCGCCAGCAGCATGCGCTTGACATCGGCGTGCTCGATGATGCGCACCGGCGGCTGCGCCGGGTCTTTGCCGGCCGGCCCCACGGGGCGGCCTTGCGGGCGGTTGCGGGCGTAGTCAAGGCTGGCGTGATAACCCGCCATGCCCAGCATGGTGGCGGCCATGCCCACGCCGATGCGGGCCTCGTTCATCATGTGGAACATGCAGCGCAGGCCCTCGCCGGGCTGGCCCACCAGGTAGCCGATGGCACCAGCGCCGCCGCGCACCGGGTACTTGCCCTCGCCAAAGTTCAGCAAGGTGTTGGTGGTGCCGCGCCAGCCGCACTTGTGGTTCAGGCCGGCCAGGGCCACGTCGTTGCGCTCGCCGGTGAGCTGGCCCTCGGTGTCCACCAGCTTCTTGGGCACGATGAACAGCGAAATGCCCTTCACCCCGGGCGGCAGCTTGCCGTCAGGCCCCGGAATCTTGGCCAGCACCAGGTGCACGATGTTCTCGGTGAGTTCGTGCTCGCCGGCCGAGATCCACATCTTGTTGCCCTTGAGCCGGTAGCGCGGCCCCAGCGGGTCGGCCTCAAAGCCTTCGCCGTCGGGCACGGCGCGGGTGGCCACGTCGCTCAGGCTGGAGCCGGCCTGCGGCTCGCTCAGGCACATGGTGCCCGACCAGCGGCCCGAGAACTCATTGAGCGCGAACACGCGCTTCTGCGCCTCGCTGCCATGCGCCATCAGCAGGTTGGCGTTGCCCACCGTGAGCAGGCCGCTGCCCATGCTCACCGAGGCCATGGCGAAGAAGGCGTTGGCCGCTGCCTCCACCGTGTAGGGCAATTGCATGCCGCCAATCGCGTAGTCCTGCGCGGCGCTGAGCATGCCGCTCTCGGCGTAGGCGCGCTGCGCCTCGTGCGTGGCCTGCGGCAAGATCACCCGCTCGCCGTCGAAGCGCGGCTCTTCCGTGTCCACCAGGCGGTTGAAGGGCGCGTACTTCTCGCGGGCAATGCGCTCGCAGGTGTCCAGCACCGCGTCAAAGGTTTCGCGGCTGTGGTCGGCAAAGCGCTCGCGCTCGCTGAGGGACGGTGCCCCCAGCCAGTCGTAAAGCAGGAAATCGATGGTGGGGCGCAGGCTCACGGGCAATCCCTCTGAACAGGCAAACAACGATGGTGCGCGGGCACCGAACCGAGGATGCCGTGGCGCCGGCTTCGCCGGGCCACAGGCATCGCCCCCCTCTGGGGGGTGACGCGAAGCGGCGCGGGGGGGTGTTGTGCCCCGCGCAGCGCGCGGATCACAACACCTCAAACACCCCGGCCGCGCCCATGCCGCCGCCGATGCACATCGTCACGCACACCCGCTTGGCGCCACGGCGCTTGCCTTCAATCAGAGCGTGGCCGGTCAGGCGCTGGCCGCTCACGCCGTAGGGGTGGCCCAGGGCAATGGCGCCGCCGTTCACGTTCAGGCGATCGGCCGGAATGCCCAGCTTGTCGCGGCAGTACAGCACCTGCACCGCGAAGGCTTCGTTCAGTTCCCACAGGTCAATGTCGTTCACCGTGAGGCCCAGCTTCTTGAGCACCTTGGGCACGGCGAACACCGGGCCGATGCCCATCTCATCAGGCTCGCAACCGGCCACGGCGAAGCCCAGGAAACGGCCCAGGGGCTTGAGGTTGTGGCTGCTGGCGTACTGCTCGCTCACCACCACGCAGGCGCCCGCGCCGTCGCTGAACTGGCTGGCGTTGCCCGCGCTCACCACGCCGCCCGGAATGGCCGGCTTGATGCCGCTGATGCCTTCCTTGGTGGTGCCCTCGCGGGTGCCTTCGTCCTTGCTCACGGTGACCTGCTTGGTGATCAGGCCCATCGTTTTGTCGATCACGCCGGCGGTGACGGTGATGGGCGCAATCTCGGCATCGAACAGGCCGGCGGCCTGCGCGGCACAGGCCTTCTGCTGGCTGGCGGCGCCGTACTCGTCCATGGCGTCGCGGCCAATGCCGTAGCGCTTGGCCACCTGCTCGGCCGTCTCCAGCATGCTCCAGTAAATCGAGGGCTTCTTCTGGTTCAGGGCCAGGTCGCGCAGCATGTGCTGGTTCATCTCTTGCTGCACGCACGAGATGCTTTCCACGCCACCGGCCACGTACACATCGCCCTCGCCCGCGATGATGCGCTGGGCCGCCAGGGCGATGGTCTGCAGGCCGCTGGAGCAGAAGCGGTTGACGGTCATGCCCGAGACGGTGATGGGGCAGTCGGCCATGAGGGCGATCTGGCGGGCGATATTGGCACCGGTGGCGCCCTCGGGGTTGGCGCAGCCCATGATGACGTCTTCCACCGCCCCGGCGTCGATGCCGGCGCGTTCAATGGCGTGGCGCACCGCGTGGCCACCCAGGGTGGCGCCGTGGGTCATGTTGAAGGCGCCCTTCCAGCTCTTGGCCAGGGGCGTGCGGGCGGTGGAAACGATGACGGCGTTGCTCATGGTGAATTCCTCAATGATTCGGTTGTGCGCAGGCGGTGCTGCGTTTGACGCCGCTTACCCCAGGGCACCCGTGGAACCGGCTTCGCCGGGCCACTGGGTGCGTCCCCTCGGGGGGACGACGCGAAGCGGCGCAGGGGGGCATGCAGTTCAGCCGTTGAAGGTCTTGCCTTCGGCGACGAGGCGCTGGATCAGCGGCGCCGGTTCCCAGAACTTGGCGTCGTCCAGCGGGTTCAACGCGAAGCGCTTCATGGCCTGCGCCACATTGAAGAGCCCTTGCTCGTCGGCGTAGCACAGCGGGCCACCACGGTGCACCGGGAAGCCGTAACCAAAGATGTAGACCACGTCGATGTCGCTGGCCTTGTTGGCAATGCCCTCTTCCAGAATGTGGGCGGCCTCGTTCACCAGCGAATACACCAGGCGCTGCACGATCTCTTCATCCGAGATCTTGCGCGGCTTGATGCCCAGGGCCTGGCGGTGGTCGGCAATCATCTGCTCGACCTCGGCGTTGGGAATGGCGTCGCGCTTGCCCGGCACGTAGTCGTACCAGCCCTTGCCCACCTTCTGGCCAAAGCGGCCGCGCTCGCACAGCAGATCGGCCGTCTTGCTGTATTTCATGTCGGGCTTTTCCTGGTAGCGGCGCTTGCGAATGGCCCAGCCGATGTCGTTGCCCGCCAGGTCGCCCATGCGGAAGGGGCCCATGGCAAAACCAAACTTCTCGATGGCGCGGTCCACCTGGGCCGGGGTGCAGCCTTCGTCCAGCAGGAAGCCGGCCTGGCGGCCGTACTGCTCGATCATGCGGTTGCCGATGAAGCCGTCGCACACGCCGGAGACCACGGCCACCTTCTTGATGGTCTTGGCCACGGCCATGACGGTGGCCATCACGTCCTTGGCGGTCTTGGCGCCGCGCACCACTTCCAGCAGCTTCATCACGTTGGCGGGGCTGAAGAAGTGCAGGCCCACCACGTCTTGCGGGCGCTGGGTGAAGGCAGCGATCTTGTCCACGTCCAGGGTGGAGGTGTTGCTGGCCAGGATGGCGCCGGGCTTCATCACGGCGTCCAACTGGCGGAACACCTTTTCCTTCACGCCCAACTCTTCAAACACGGCCTCGATCACGAGGTCGGCGTCTTTGAGGTCGTCGTAGCTGGTGGTGGTGGTGAGCAGGGCCATGCGCTGCTCGTACTTGTCTTGCTTGAGCTTGCCCTTCTTGACCTGCGCCTCGTAGTTCTTGCGCATCACGCCCACGCCGCGGTCGATGGCTTCCTGGCTCATCTCCAGAATGGTCACCGGAATGCCGGCGTTGAGGAAGTTCATCGAAATGCCGCCGCCCATGGTGCCGGCGCCGATCACGGCCACGCGCTCGATCTTGCGCTTGGGCGTGTCTTCCGCCACATCAGGGATCTTGCTGGCCGCGCGCTCGGCCATGAACAGGTGGCGCAGGGCGCGGCTCTCAGCGGTCCACATCAGGTTGATGAACAGCTCGCGTTCGGTGGCCATGCCCTTATCGAAGGGCTGCTTGGTGGCGGCTTCCACCGCGTCCACGCACTTGGCCGGCGCCGGGAAGTGCTTGGACATGCCCTTGACCATGTTGCGGGCGAACTGAAAGTAGGCGTCGCCGTCCTTGTGCTGGCACGGCAGCAAGCGCACCAGCGGCAGCGCCGAGCCGTCGGCGTGCTTGGCGCCCACCTCGCGCGCCAGGGCCAGGGCCTCTTGCGCCAGTGACTCGGGCGAGGCCGACAGCTTGTCAAACAGCTTCTGGCCGGGCAGTTGCGCCAGCATCTCGCTCTTGATGGCCTCACCGCTGACGATCATGTTCAGCGCGGCCTCCACGCCCAGGGCGCGCGGCAGGCGCTGCGTGCCACCGGCACCGGGAATCAGGCCAATCTTCACCTCAGGCAGCGCCACGCTGCAGCCAGGGGCGGCGATGCGGTAGTGGCAGCCCAGGGCCAGCTCCAGCCCGCCACCCATGCACACGCTGTGGATGGCGGCCACCACCGGCTTGCGGCAGCGCTCCACCGCCGCGATCACCGACAGCAGGTTGGGCTCGGCCAGCGCCTTGGGGCTGCCGAACTCGCGGATATCAGCCCCGCCCGAGAAGGCCTTGCCCGCGCCAGTGATGACGATGGCCTTCACTGCCGCATCGGCTTGCGCCTGCTCCAGCCCGGCGACGATGGCCTGCCGGGTGGCGAAGCCCAGACCGTTGACCGGCGGGTTGTTCAGGGTGATGACGGCCACGTCGGCGTGGACCTGGTAATCAGCGGACATGCAATCTCCTTCGTTGAATCGGGGACGGCGCCCTGGCCAGGGCGATCGGGTCGCTCAAAAAGAACGATCGTTCGATTCTAGGAAGGATAGGTGGGCGCGTGTCTTGGGGGTGTCCCCGGGGTGTCGCACTTGGCCAGTGCCCGTCCGCCCGGCGGTCAGACCGCGAGCCACTCGTCCTGCAGCCCTTGGTCGGCCGCCAGCGCCTGCGGCAGGCCATCAAACACCACCCGCCCGTGGCCCATCAAGGCCACCTGGTCGGACACGGAAAAGGCAATCGACAGCTTCTGCTCGATCAGCAGAATCGCCACCCCCTCGGCGCGCAGGCTGCGCAGCACGTCGGCCACCTGCTCCACCATGCTGGGGGCCAGCCCCTCGGTGGGCTCGTCCAGAATGAGCAGGGCCGGGCTGCCCATCAGGGTGCGCGCCAGGGCCAACATTTGCTGCTCACCGCCCGACAGGCGCCCGGCGGGCGTGTGCTCGCGCTCTTTCAGGCGGGGAAACCAGTGATACACGGCGTCGAAATCCCAGCGCCCGGCCCGCCGCTGGCGCCCCAGCAGCAGGTTGTCGCGCACGCTCAGGTGGGGAAAGGCATCGCGGCTCTCGGGCACATAGCCCACGCCAGAGCGGGCCACCTCAAACGGCGCCAGCCCCAGCAGCTCGCGCCCCTTCCATCGGGCCGAGCCTTGGGCAGGCACCAGGCCCACCAGGGCCTTGGCCAAGGTGGAGCGCCCGGCGCCGTTTCGGCCCAGCAAGGCCACGACCTCGCCCGGGGCCACGCGCAGGTCCACCCCATTGAGCACCTGCCCCTGCCCGTAGCCGGCCACCAGCTGGCGCACCTCAAGCATCGGCCAGGCTCCCCAGGTAGGCCGCGCGCACCCGGGCATTGGCCCGCACGGCGGCTGGGGTGTCGCAGGCGATCAGCTCGCCTTGCACCAGCACGGCGATGCGGTCGGCCAGCTCGAACACCACGCCCATGTCGTGTTCCACCACCACCAGGGTGCGGCCTTGCGTCACCTCTCCCATCAGCGCCACGAAGCGGCGCGTCTCGCTCTGGCTCATGCCGGCGGTGGGCTCGTCCAGCAACACCACCTCGGCCCCACCGGCCAGGGTTACGCCCAGTTCCAGGGCGCGCTGCTCGGCGTAGGTGAGCTCGGTGGCCAGGGCATCGGCCTTGTCGCTCAGGCCCAGGCGCTGCAGCCACTGCTCAGCGCCCTGCCCCACGTCGTGCAAGCTGTTGAGCAAGCGCCAGAAGGTGTAACGATGACCCATGCCCCACAGCAGGGCGCAGCGCAGGTGGTCGCGCACCGTCAGGCGCTTGAACAACTGTGTCACCTGAAAACTGCGCGCCAGGCCTTGGCGGCGAATGCGGTGCGGCGCCCAGCCGTCAACGCGGCGCCCCCGCAACCACACCTCGCCCGCGCTGGGCGGGTAGCGCCCTGAAATGGCGTTGAACAGCGTGGACTTGCCCGCCCCGTTGGGGCCGATCACGGCCAGGCACTCGCCGCTGTGCACGCTCAGGTTGAGGCCGCGCAGCACCTCGGTGGCGCCAAACCGCTGGCACAGGCCCTTGAGCACCAAGGCGGGCGCGGCGGCATCAGGCCTGGCCATTGGGTGCTCCTTCCTGGCGCTGGCCAAGGTGCTGGGGCCAGAAACGCCGGGCCCAGACGCCCAGGCCAAGGCCCAGCAGGGCCATGGCCAGAGCGCCCAGCCACGCCGTTGGCGAGCGGGTGGGCAGGCTCAGCCCGAGGTAGCTCACCTCGTCGCCTAAGGTGGCGCGCAGCGGCAGGTGGTAGAGCATTTCCACCAGCGCCCCGGCGCCCAGCACCACCAGGGTGCCGGCCACCAGCGCCAGCGACACCGGCCCCACCAGCCGCAGGCCATCGGCGGCGTTCAGGCGACGAAGCGCGCGGGCCATCCGAAGCGCCACGCTGGCCAGGCCGCCCGGTGCCAGTACCACCACCGCCACGAACACCAGCCCCAGGTACAGCAACCAGGCCTGGGTGATCGACGACAGCCACACCAGGCACACCACCATCAGCACCCCGCCGAGCACCGGCCCCCAGAAGAGTGCCGTGCCCCCCAGCACGGTGAAGACAAGGTAGGCGCCCGAGCGTTGGGCGCTGAACACCTCGGGCGTCACGATCTCGAACAACAGCGCCCCCAGGCCACCGGCAACGCCGGCAAAAAAGGCCGCCACCACCAAGGCCAGGTAGCGAATGAAGCGCGGGTCAAAGCCCAGGTAAGCCACGCGCTCGGGGTTGTCGCGCACCGCGTTGAGCAGCCGGCCCAGCGGCGTTCGCCCGAACAGGAACAGCCCCAGCGCGCACAAGAAGGTGTACGCTGCCACCAGGCCATACAACTGAATGGCGGGCCCCCAGCTGATGCCCCAGACCCGGGGCCCCACCACCCGATCCGCAGAAAGCCCCCCCTCGCCGCCCGACCAGTCGGGGAACATGAGCGAGGCCGCCCACACCAGTTCGCCCAGGCCCAGGGTGATCATGGCAAAGGGCGTGCCCGCGCGCCGGGTGGTGACCCAGCCCAGCAACACGGCCACCGACGCGGCGCCCAGCCCCGCCACCAGCGGCACCAGGCTCACCGGCAGGCCCACGCCGCCCTCGGCCAGGCGCAGCAAGGTGTGCACGCCCAGGTAGGAACCCAGGCCGGTGTAGACCGCGTGCCCAAAGCTCAGCATGCCGCCCTCACCCAGCAGCAAGTTGTAGCTCAGGCACACCACGATGGCGATGCCCATTTGCGACAGCAGCGCCAGGCCTGCGCTGCTGCCCCAGGCCCAGGGCGCCAGCGCCAGCACGGCCGCGAAGGCCAGCCAGGGCCAGGCCTGTCGCCACGGCCCGCTCACGCGCGGTCCTCCGAGCGACCCAACCAGCCGTTGGGCCGCACGATCAGCACCAGCACCAGCAGCGCGTAGGGCAACACGGGCGCCAACTGGCTCACCGTGAGCCGCCACAGCGGGTGCTCGGCCACGCCCTGGCGGCCCAGCAACTGACCGAGGGGCAGGTCAATGCCCACCGCCAAGGTCTGCAAGGTGCCGATGAACAGCGAGGCCCAGAAGGCCCCCGCCAGCGAGCCCAGGCCACCCACCACCACCACCACGAACAACACCGACCCCACGGTGGCGGCCATGCCGGGCTCGGTCACAAAGGCCACACCACCGATGACCCCGGCCAGGGCCGCCAGCGCAGCGCCGGCGCCGAACACGCCCATGAACACCCGGGGCACGTCGTGCCCCAGGGTCTGCACGGTATCGGGGTGGGTCAGGGCCGCCCGCACGATCAGGCCCAGCCGGGTGCGAACCAGCGCCCAGGCCAAGGCGCCCAAGACGAGAAGCGACGCCCCAGCCATGAAAGCCCGGTAGCGCGAAAACGGCATGCCCCCCACCGTGAACAGCGGCCCGGCCAGCGCGTCGGGCACTGGGTTGTGGATCGGCCCAAGGCCCCACAGCAGTCGCACCAGCTCCAGCACCACATAGCTCAGTCCAAAGGTCACCAACAGCTCGGCCACATGGCCGTGAGCGTGCACGCGCCGAAGCACCCAGCGCTCAAAGGCGACCCCCAGCAGCCCCACCAGCAGGGGCGCCACCAGCAAGGCCCAACCAAAGCCCAGCGCCTGGGTCAATGAGTGGCCGAGGTAGGCGCCCAGCATGTAGAAGCTGGCGTGGGCAAAGTTGAGCACGCCCATCAGGCTGAAGATCAGCGTGAGGCCTGCGCTCAACAGAAAGAGCAGCAGGCCGTAGCTCAATCCATTGAGCAGGGAGACGATCCAGCCGTCCATCAGGGGCGGGCCATGTCGCAGCGCGTGGGCCGGCTGGCCACCTGTGCTGGCAGGTACTGAAGCGGCGCGAAGGTGTACCCCGTGCCTTCCACGCTGTAAGGCGCCGCGGCGCTCACCGGCACCCAGCGCGACACCCACAGGCCTTGCTGCACTTGGTGGTCTTCGGCGCGCACGGTGCTGGGGCCGTTGGCCCCCTGAAAGCGCAGCCCGCCCAGCGCGCGGGCCACGCGGTCGGGCTCGGTGCTGTTGGCCTGGGCCATGGCACGCCCCAGCAGCTCAATGCCGTTGTAGATGGCGAAGGTGTACAGGTCTTCGCCGTGGCGGGCGCGAAACGCGGCCATCAGCCGGGCCAGTTCGCCCGGCGGGTTGGAGTGCCCGATGCCGATCTGGTACACCTCGGCGCCCGGCCAGCGCGCCAGGGCGGTGGGGGTGCCACTGACGGCCGGGTAATAGGCGTACAGCGGCACACGAAGGCCTGCCTGCTGCAAGGCCTGCACCAGGCGGGTCAGGTCGGCGCCCCAATTGCCGGTGACGATGGCATCGGCCCGGGCCAAGCGCACCCGCTCGGCCCAGGGGGAGAAGTCTTTCACCTGCCCCAGGGGGTGAAGCTCGTCACCCACCACTTCCACCTCGGGCCGCTTGCGGGGCATGCTCTCGCGGAAATGGGCCGACACCTGCTGCCCGTGGGCGTAGTTCTGGTTGATCAGAAAAACGCGCCGGATGGCCGGCTGCGTGGCCAGAAAGGTGGTGAGCGCCTCCATCTTCATGGAGGTGTCGGCGTCCAGCCGCACGTGCCAGAAGCTGCAGCGCTCGTTGGTGAGTGCCGGGTCCACCGCGGCGTAGTTCAGGTACAGCACCTCGCGCCCGGGGTGGCGGGCGTTGTGCTTGTTCACCACCTCCAGAATGGCGGCGGCCGCGCCCGATCCATTGCCCTGCGCGATGTAGCGAAAGCCCTGGTCGATGGCGGCCTTCACCGCGTTGAGGCTTTCTTGCGGCGAGCCCTTGTTGTCAAAGCCCACCACCTGAAAGCGCACGCCGCGCGGCAGCGCGTCGGCGCCACGCTGCTCGGCCAGGAACTGCCAGCTTCGCAACTGGTTGCGCCCGACCTCGGCGAAGGGGCCCGAGAGCGGGTCAATGAAGGCGATCTTCACCACCCGCGTCGGCTGGGCCTGGGCCGACGCCATGCCCAGGCTCAGCCCCAAGACGAAACCAAGGGCCAGGCGCCGCTTCATGTCTGCACCCCGTGGGCCGGCCCGCGCGTCAGGCCTGGGCGCGCAGCTCGGGCAGCACGTAGTCCTTGAGCTGCTCGCGCAAGGTCATCTTCTGCATCTTGCCGGTGGCGCCCAGCGGAATGGCATCGACAAAGACCACGTCGTCGGGGATCTGCCACTTGGCGATCTTGCCTTCGTAGAAGGCCAGCAACTGCTCACGGCTCAGCTCGGCACCGGGCTTTTTCACCACCACCACGATGGGGCGCTCGTCCCACTTGGGGTGGCGCATGCCGACGCAGGCGGCCATGGCCACGGCCGGGTGGGCCATGGCGATGTTTTCCACGTCGATGGAGCTGATCCACTCGCCGCCCGACTTGATCACGTCCTTGCTGCGGTCGGTGATCTGCATGAAGCCGTCGGCGTCGATGGTGGCCACGTCACCGGTGGGGAACCAGCCCCGGCCGTGCTCGTCGTAGCGCAGCGGGTCGCCGCCTTCGCCCTTGAAGTAACTGGCGATGATCCAGGGCCCGCGCACCAGCAGGTCGCCGTAGGCCTTGCCGTCCCAGGGCAGTTCGTGCCCAGCGTCGTCCACGATCTTCATGTCCACGCCAAACAGCGAGCGGCCCTGCTTCAGGCGCACCTTCAGCTGCTCTTGCGGCGGCAGGGCGAGCTGGGCGTTCTTCAGGGTGCACACGGTGCCCAGGGGCGACATTTCGGTCATGCCCCAGGCGTGCAGCACTTCCACGCCGTAGTCGTCGTTGAAGGCATTGATCATGGCCGGCGGGCAGGCCGAGCCACCGATCACGGTGCGCTTAAGCGTGCTGAACCGCAGCCCGTTGGCCTGCATGTGGCCCAGCAGCATCTGCCACACGGTGGGCACGCCAGCGGCCATGCTCACCTGCTCGGCCTCGATCAGTTCGTAGACCGACTTGCCATCGAGCGCCGGGCCGGGGAAGACCAGCTTGCAGCCCACCGCGGCGGCCGAGTACGGCAGCCCCCAGGCGTTGACGTGGAACATGGGCACCACGGGCAGGATGCTGTCGCGAGCCGAGCAACTCAGGGCGTCGGGCAATGCTGCGCCATAGGCGTGCAACACGGTGGAGCGGTGCGAGTACACGGCGCCCTTGGGGTTGCCGGTGGTGCCGCTGGTGTAGCACATGCTGGAGGCGCTGTTCTCGTCCAGGTCGGGCCAGCGGTAGGTGGCGTCGCTTTGCTCACCAATCCAGGCCTCGTAGCTTTTCAGGCCAGGAATGCCGCTGTCGGCCGGCAGGGCGTCGGCATCGCACAGGGCAATCCAGTGCTTCACCGTGGGGCACTTGGCGGCCACGCCCTTGACCAGGGGCAGGAAGGTCATGTCGAAGCACAGCGCCGTGTCGGCGGCGTGGTTGATGATCCAGGCAAGCTGCTCGGGATGCAGGCGCGGGTTGAGGGTGTGCAGCACGCGGCCGGTGCCGCTCACGCCGAAATACAGCTCCAGGTGGCGATAACCGTTCCAGGCCAGGGTGCCCACCCGATCACCAAAGGCCAGCCCCAGGGCATCGAGCGCACGGGCAATCTGGCGCGCGCGCTGGGCGGTTTTGCCCCAGGTGCTGCGGTGGATGTCGCCCTCCACCCGGCGCGACACGATCTCGGTGGCGCTGTGGTGTCGCTCTGCGTGTTCAATGAGCGACGAGATCAACAAGGGCTGGCTCTGCATCTGTCCCAACATGGGCTTGTCTCCTGAAGGCGAGTGTGGAAAGCCGAGATGCTAACGGCTTGTTCCCGCCCCCGTTCTGAGCCGCGTCAAAGCTCGGATGCGCCAGCTCTCTTGTGGCTCAACAGCTGCGGCTGCGCCCTGGCGCCTGTGCCCACCGGCAAGCCGCAGGCGACCGACTCGGCCAGCCCCCTCACCACCGCGACCAGGCGAGACCGGCAGAGGTCGGGCCCGCACAGCCGCATGGCGTCCGACAGCAGGCGGGCGTGCAGGTAAGCCTCCAGGCTGGCTGCAGACAGGCGCAGCGCGCCCAGGCGCCGCATGGCCACTTGGTACGACAACCACAGCTGCCATGCCTGAACCGGCGGGTGAACCGAGCGCCTGGCGTGGGCGGTGAGCACCTGCCACACCAGTTGGCGGCTATCGGCAGGAGCGCCGACCATCCACCCCACGCAGGGCGTGGACCACACCTCCATCAAGGGAGCGCCAACCGGGCAATTCACCACCCCGGTCAGGTTCGCCAGGGCAAACACAGTGTCCACCCGCGCCAGGTGGTGCAGGTTGTGCACGATGCGCGACGGCTCGTGCGCATCGTCAAGGGTCAGCAGGCAAAGGCGGCGCCCGTGGATCCCACCGGCATCGTTCACCGATTGCAGCAGCGCCTGGGTGCCGAGCACCACCTCGCGTGCCACCGCGCCCACCGGCCCCGTCAAGCCGACCGTCTGCCCGATGAGAACCTCGGTCGGGCTAACACCCGCCCGATCGGCAATGGGCGTGCCGAAGGGGCTGACTTCGTCAACCCAGGCCATTCCTCTCGACTGTCGTGTCGTGCCCCTCATGCGTGCCAGTTCCCATGCGTCAAGCCCAGTTAAATGGGCCATGTGCGCACCTTAGCCAAGCACTGGGCTCGCGTCGCTCGCCTCAACAGCCCAAGGGGGAACCCTCAGGTGGCGGGCACAAAAACCTTGCTGCCCCCGCCCGAACGGCACCAGCGAGAGAATGTGCCCATGTTCACCGCGGCCACCCTTCCACACGACCTTGGCCTGACCTGGCGCAACCGCTTTGCCGACCTGGGCGAATCGTTCTTCAGCCCCACGCCGCCCACGCCCTTGCCGGCCCCCCATTGGGTCGGCTTCCAGCACACACTGGCCCAAGACCTGGGCTTGCCACCCGACACGCACCTCAACGAGGCCGCGTTGCAAGCCTTTACCGGCAACCTGCCCCTGGCGGGAAGTCAGCCGCTGGCCAGCGTGTACAGCGGCCACCAATTCGGCCATTGGGCCGGGCAGTTGGGCGATGGCCGAGCCATCTGGCTGGGCGAGATCGACACGCCCGCAGGCCCCATGGAACTGCAACTCAAGGGCGCGGGCCTCACGCCCTACTCCCGCATGGTCGATGGGCGCGCCGTGCTGCGCAGCTCGATTCGCGAGTTCCTGGCCAGCGAGGCCATGCACGCCCTGGGCATTCCCACCACCCGCGCCCTGTGCGTCACCGGCTCGCCCGCGCCCGTGCGGCGCGAGACGGTGGAGACCGCCGCCGTGGTCACCCGGGTGGCGCCCAGCTTCATTCGGTTCGGCCACTTCGAGCATTTCGCGGCCAACAACCAGATCGACGAGCTTCGCCAGCTCGCCGACTTCGTGATCGACCACCACTACCCCGAGTGCCGCCAACGCGAGGGCAACCCCTACGCCCACTTGCTCGAAGCGGTGAGCGCGCGCACCGCCGAATTGGTGGCGCAGTGGCAGGCGGTGGGCTTTTGCCACGGCGTGATGAACACCGACAACATGAGCATCCTGGGCCTGACCATCGACTACGGCCCCTTCCAGTTCATGGACGGCTTCAACCCCGCCCACATCTGCAACCACAGCGACAGCGGCGGGCGCTACGCCTACCACCGCCAGCCCAACATCGCCTACTGGAACCTGTTCTGCCTGGGCCAGGCCCTGCTGCCGCTGATGGACGATCAGCAACAGGCACTTGACGCCCTGGAGCCCTACAAAACCCTGTTCCCCGAGGCCTTGCAGCGCCGCATGGGCGCCAAGCTGGGGCTAAGCAGCGTGCAGCCCGGCGACGCCGAACTCACCGAGGCGTTCATGCAACTGCTGGCCCGCGAGCGGGTGGACTTCACCATCGCCTTCCGGCGCCTGGCCGACTCGGTGGGCGACTCGCTCACGCCCGTGCGCGACCTGTTCATCGACCGCGACGCGTTTGACGCCTGGGCCGCCCGCTGGCAAGACCGGCTGCAGGCACAAGGCGGTGCTGACCGCGAGGCCATGCGCCGCGCCAACCCGCGCATCGTGCTGCGCAACCACCTGGGCGAGCTCGCCATTCGCCGCAGCCGCGAAGGCGACCACAGTGAAGTCGATCGCCTGCTTCAGGCCCTGCTCGCCCCCTTTGACGACCGCCCTGACGAAGACGACCTGACCGCCCTGCCGCCCGACTGGGCCAGCCAGATCGAGATCAGTTGCTCATCCTGACACGGAGACACCCCATGACCTTCCCCATCGAAAAGACCGATGCCGAGTGGCGCGAGATCCTGGCCGCCAAGGGCGCCGAGCCCGCGGCCTTCGAGGTGACCCGCCACGCCTACACCGAGCGCCCCTTCACCGGCAAGTACGAGCAGGTGTGGGCCGACGGCAGCTACCACTGCATCTGCTGCGGCAACCACCTGTTTGACGCCGGCACCAAGTTCGACGCCGGCTGCGGCTGGCCCAGCTTCTGGAGGGCCGTGCCCAACGCCATCACCGAGCTGGTCGACCGCAGCCACGGCATGGTGCGCACCGAAACCGTGTGCAGCCAGTGCGGCGCCCACCTGGGCCATGTGTTCGAAGACGGCCCCGCGCCCACCGGCCTGCGCTACTGCATGAACTCGGCCTCGCTGGAGCATCGCGAATGAGCGCCACCCCCGCGCTGTCCATGCTCGATCTGGTGGCCGTGCGCGAGGGCGGCACCGTGGCCGACGCGCTGGCCATCGCCCGCCGCACCGCCCAGCACGCCGAATCGCTGGGCTTCACGCGCTACTGGCTGGCCGAGCACCACAACATGAGCGGCATCGCCAGCTCGGCCACCGCCGTGCTGGTGGGCCACATCGCGGGCGCCACCGAGCGCATCCGCGTGGGGTCGGGCGGCATCATGCTGCCCAACCACGCCCCGCTGGTGGTGGCCGAGGCCTTTGGCACCCTGGCCGAGCTTTACCCCGGCCGCATCGACCTGGGCCTGGGCCGAGCCCCCGGCACCGACCCGCTCACCATGCGCGCCCTGCGCCGCAACCGCACCGAAAGCGAAGAAGACTTCCCGCGCGACGTGGCCGAGCTGCAAGCGCTGCTGGGGCCTCTTCAGCCAGGCCAGCGCGTGATGGCCATGCCCGGGGCGGGCACCAAGGTGCCCATCTGGCTCTTGGGCTCCAGCCTGTTCTCGGCCCGACTGGCCGCCCAACGTGGCCTGCCCTTTGCCTTTGCCTCGCACTTCGCGCCGCGCTACCTGCTGCAGGCGCTGGAGGTGTACCGCAGCGAGTTCCAGCCTTCTGAAGTGCTCAGCAAGCCCCACGCCATGGTGGGCCTGCACGTGGTGGCCGCCCCCACCGATGAGGAAGCCCAGTTCCTGGCCAGCAGCACCTACCAGCGGGTGCTGGGCATCCTCACCGGCCGGCGCGGGCAACTGCCGCCGCCAGTGCCGGGCTTCCTGGAGGGCTTGCACCCGCAAGAGCGCGCGGCGGTGGACGACTTCCTGGCCGTGGCCGCCATCGGCTCTCCGGCCACGGTGCAGGCGCGCCTGCGCCACCTGATGGAGTTGACCGACGCCGACGAGCTGATGGTGGTGTGCGACGTGTTCGACCTGAACCTTCGCCTGCGCTCGCTCGACCTGGCCGCCCAGGCCGTCCGCTCACTGGCCACCGATAACGCGCCCGCCTGAGGGGCCGCACCGCCCGCCATCAGGGCGTGCCGCGCACCATCTGCATGATCTGCGCGGCGTCCAGCGTGGCCGCCTTCTGCTGAATCTGGGGCAGGTAGCTTTGCTGCATTTGCTTGGCCGGGCCCAGCAGGCCCTGGAAGGTTTCGCGCAACACCGCGCTGTTCATCACCCGCCCACCAGCGTAGTACCGCTTGGCCAACTGACCCAGGGCGTAGGTGGTGGCAAACGAAAAAGCCATGCCGGTGGCGGCCGACCCCACGCGGCCCACGGTGCGCCCCGCCGCTTTGCCCAGCAGGCCGCCCAGCAGCTTGCGGCCAAACTGCTCCAGGTACTGCGAGGTCAGACCCACGCCAGCGGCGGCAATGAACTCGCGAATGTGCCCCTGGTCCAGCTCCACCCCATGCGCCTTGCCCACGCCGTAGACCATCTTGATCTGCAGCGGAATGATGGCCATCGACGCCCACGACTGCGGCAGCAGCTCCAGCGCACCGTTGAGCAAGGCGTACTGAAGAATGGAGCGGTCCAGCTCAGCATCCACCGCCGAGGGCGCTGCGGGTGCGGCCACGGGCACCGGTGGGGTGTGGCGCGTGGCCTCGACCAAGGCCGACTCGTCTCGCTCAAAGCCCTGCACCGCCGCGCCCTCCAACCCCAACCGGGCCTTCAGCTCGGCCAGAAAAGCGGCCTCGGCCGCGCTGCGGGCGGCGTCGGCGTCACAGATGCACACCGCCATCTCATAGGCCAGTTGCCGGTGAGCCGGATCGGCCAAGGCCGCCACCACCGCATCCAGCGACACCCGCTTGAGCAACACGTCCTGCACCAAGCGCGGCGGCACAGGCGCGCCAGCGGGCTGGCCGAGGTTGTCCGCCCATTGGCGGATCGATTCGCGCTCGGCGTCGGCCTGGTGCCCGTCGGCAAAGGCGGCCATCAGGGCAATTGAGAGAAGGGCATTGCGTTCCGAGTCTTGCATGGGTGGGTCCAGAAATGGCGGGGATGAACCACTGATTGCCCGCCGCGCACAAAGTTCAGCCATGGGCGGGCGCCCCCCGCAGGCGCTTGGCGCGATGGTGGGCGCGCCAGGGCGCACCTACCCTGCCAGGCTCCGTCACACAAGCTCAACGCCCCAAGACAATGCCTGGCGCCTACGCCCACATCACCCTGCTTCACCTCGGCATTGCGCGTGCCCGCGAGAGCGATGCCTTGCCCGCCGACCGCATCCAGGCACTCGACCGCTGGACCGCGCATGCCGAGTTCGGCGCCCTCAGCCCCGACTTTCCCTACCTTGCGGGCCACACCGCCTGGGCCGACCTCATGCACCACAGCGGCAACAACACCCTTCTCCATTGCGGCCTGAACGCGCTGCAAGGCCTGGCCGGCGAGCCTCGGGAGCGAGCCTTCGCCTGGCTGATGGGTTATGCGGCGCACATGGTGGCCGACATGACCATCCACCCCGTCATCAATCGGCTGGTTGGCCCCTACGAGGCCAACAAGACCGCCCATCGAACCTGCGAAATGCACATGGACGTGCACGCCTTCGCCCGACTGGGCTTGGGCGACGCCGGGCTGACGCGGCACCTGGAAAAGCACCTCGCCTCGGTGGAGACCGACCCGGCGCGCCACCTCATCGACCCGGCGATCGGCACGATGTGGGCCCAGATGCTGTCTCAGACCCACCCGGACACCGCCCGCGACGACCCGCCGGCGCCACACGCCTGGTACCGCTCATTCGTGGGCGTGATGAACACCATCCGGGGAGTCAATCGCAAGTTGCCGTTTGCCCGTCACCTGGGCGCGGGGTTTCACCTGGACTACCCCAACCCCAACGAACTTGACCCTCGTTACCTCAAGCACCTGCCCACGCCTCATGGCCCCATGTCATACGACGTGCTGCTCGCGCTGGCGGTGGCGAACATCCACTCGTTCTGGCTTGACCTGACCGCCGCCATCGACCCGCCACACCACCTGAACATGGAAGCCTGGAACCTGGACACCGGTCAGAGCGCCGAACAACCCGAGCGGCTGGTGTTCTGGCCCGGTGCCTGACGCACCCAAGATCGGGCCCGGCGGATAATCCGCCGATGCGCTTTCTCATCGACTTCTTTCCCATCGCCCTGTTCGTGGCGGCTTACAAGCTGCACGACATCTACGTGGCCACCGGCGTCTTGATGGCCGCCACCATCGTGCAGACCGGCATCATTTACGCGGTGGACCGCAAGCTGCAGACGCTGCACAAGGTCACGTTGGTGCTGGTGCTGGTGTTTGGCGCCCTTACCCTGTTCCTGCACGACGAGCGCTTCATCAAGTGGAAACCCACCGTGCTGTACGCCAGCATGGCGGTGGTGCTGGCCGCCGCCCTCTGGGTCTGGAAAAAGAACTTTCTGCAGGTGCTGCTGGGCAGCCAGCTTAAGTTGCCCGACGCGGTGTGGTCGCGCCTGACCGTGGCCTGGGTGCTCTACTTTCTGTTCATGGCCGGCATCAACGCCTGGGTGGCGGCCTACTTCAGCACCGAAGACTGGGTGAACTTCAAGCTCTGGGGCTACATCTTCCCGGTGGTCTTCATCGTGGGCCAGGGCCTGTACATCGCCCGCTACCTGAAGGACGACAACGCATGAGCGCCGCCATTCCCACCGCACCAGCCATCGAGGCCCAATTGCGCAGCGCCCTGAACCCCTCGGTGCTGGAAGTCATCGACGAAAGTGCCGCTCACGCCGGCCACAGTGGCGCCAACGGGCTGGGTTACGGCACGCATTTCCGGGTGCGCATCGGCGGGCCGGCGTTCGTCGGCGTCAGCCGCGTGGCGCAGCACCGCCTTGTGTATGATGCGCTGCGCGATTTCACCGCTGCGGGCCTTCACGCGCTGGCCATCGAGATCCAGAACTGAAACACCTGGCAACTCATCCACTCCGGCACCGAGGAACCGCCCCACCCGCGGGCGCATCAGACCTCTCTCCATCCCCTTGTAGGACTCCCATGAAACTGACCCTGTCGGCCCTGACCGCGGCCGTGCTGATCACCACCGCTCCCTGGGCCGCTGCCCAGAACGTGGCCATCGTCAATGGCAAGCCGGTGCCGACGCACCGCGTGGACGTGCTGGCCAAGCAAGTCGAGGCCTCGGGCCGCCCGGTGGACGACCAGGTCCGCGCCCAGCTCAAGGAAGAGGTCATCCTGCGTGAGATCTTCATGCAGGAAGCGCAAAAGCGCGGCATCGGCGCCAGCAAGGACTACCAGGACCAGATCGAGCTGGCCCGCCAGACCATCATGATCCGCGCCCTGTTCACCGACTTCCAGAAGAAGAACCCGGTGACCGACGCCGAAGTGAAGGCCGAATACGACAAGTTCGTGGCCGCCAACAGCGGCAAGGAATACCGCGCCCGCCACATCCTGGTCGAGAAGGAAGACGAGGCCAAGGCCCTGATCGCCGACCTCAAGAAGGGTGCCAAGTTTGAAGACCTGGCCAAGGCCAAGTCCAAAGACCCGGGCTCCGGCGCCAACGGTGGCGACCTGGACTGGGCCGCCGCCGCCAGCTACGTGCCCGAGTTCTCGGAAGCCATGGTCAAGCTCGAAAAGGGCCAGCTGACCGAGGCCCCGGTGAAGAGCCAGTTCGGCTGGCACGTGATCCGCCTGGACGACGTGCGCCAGGCCGAGCTGCCCAAGCTGGAAGAAGTGAAGCCCCAGATCGTGCAGCAACTGCAAGGCCAGAAGCTCAACCAGTTCCAGCAGGCCCTGCGCGAGAAGGCCAAGATCCAGTAAGGACGAGCGGCGCCATCACGGCGCCAGCCCCTCCAGCAGCGCGGCCCCGGCCGCGCTTTTTTTGCCTCAACCCTGCAGCCACACCCAGGCCGTGAGCAGGCCCAGCAGCACCGGCTGGTGCAGCAGGTAGTAGCTCAGGCTCCAGCGGCCCAGCGTGGCCAGCGCGCCACCGCCGCCAGGCGAACCCAGCCAATGCGGCCGCTGGCGCAGCAGCCATTGGCCGCTGGCCACGCCCCACCACATCAGGCCCAGCCAGGGCAGCAAGGGCACGTAGTCTTCGGTAATTGGTTTGCGGCTGATGAAACCCAGGGCGTTCCAGCCCGGCTGGTTGAGGAACTCCAGCGCCGGCCAGGCCGCCATGGCAACGGGGGCCAGCCAAGGCAGCGCGATGGCAACGGCCCCGAGGGGCCACAACCAGCGCCCCCAGCCCGCGCTCAAGCGAGCCACGATCAGCATCACCGCCATGGCGTGCAGCACGCCGAAGTAGATGAAGGTGCGGGGAAACATCTGCGCGGACCCCACCGTCACCAGCACGGCCGCCGCGGCCACCTGGGCCCAGCGCCGCCAGAAGCGCGGCCAGGCCACCCCTTGCTCGCTGGCCACGGCCTGCGACAGCCCGGCGGTGAACAGAAACAGGCTCACGATGGCGGTGCGCTGCAGCGTCCAGAACGGGTCGGTGAGCATGTCGGCCTGGATGAAGCCGAAGAAATCCAGGTCGAAGCAGAGGTGGTAGGCCGTCATCCACAGCATGGCCACGGCGCGCAGGCGGTCGATGCGGTCCAGCCGGGCACCTGGCGCAGGAACGATGAACGACGGTGCACTCACAGGGCTTCTCCGGGACAATAGCGGGTTTCGCGATTTTGCCTGCCCTGCCCCATGCTGCCCCACCAGATCGAACTGCTCTCTCCCGCCCGTGACGCCGACATCGGCATCGAGGCGGTCAACCACGGGGCCGACGCGGTCTACATCGGTGGCCCGTCGTTCGGCGCCCGCACCAGCGCCGACAACCGGGTGCAGGACATCGCCCGCCTGGTGCGCCACGCGCACCGCTTCGGCAGCCGCATCTTCGTGACGATGAACACCATCTTGCGCGACGACGAGCTGGAGCCGGCTCGCAAGCTGGCCTGGCAGCTCTACGACGCGGGCGTGGACGCGCTCATCATTCAAGACATGGGCTTGCTGGAGATGGACCTGCCGCCCATTCAGCTGCACGCCAGCACCCAGACCGACATCCGCACGCCCGAGAAGGCCCGCTTTCTGCAAGACGCGGGCCTGAGCCAGATCGTGCTGGCGCGCGAGCTGACCCTGCCGCAGATCGCCGCCATCCGCGCCGCCACCGACCCCGAGCGCTGCACGCTGGAATTCTTCATCCACGGGGCGCTGTGCGTGGCCTACAGCGGCCAGTGCTACGTGAGCCACGCCCAGACCGGGCGCAGCGCCAACCGCGGCGACTGCTCGCAAGCCTGCCGCCTGCCATACGAGGTGAAAGACAGCCAGGGCCGCATCGTGGCGCACGACAAGCACGTGCTCTCGATGAAGGACAACAACCAGAGCGACAACCTGCGCCAGCTCATCGACGCGGGCGCGCGCAGCTTCAAGATCGAGGGCCGCTACAAAGACATGGGCTACGTGAAGAACATCACCGCCCACTACCGCCGCCTGTTCGACGAGATCCTGGAGGAGCGCCCCGAACTGGCGCGCGCCTCCAGCGGGCGCTGCACCTTCACCTTCACGCCCGACCCGGACCAGAACTTCAACCGCGAGTTCACCGACTACTTCGTCAACGGCCGCCAAGACGACATTGGCGCCTTCGACACGCCCAAGAACCCCGGTCGACCCATCGGCTGGGTGACGGCCGTGGGCGAGAACTGGGTGGAGCTGGAAACCGACGACCCGGCCACCGTGATCCACAACGGCGATGGTCTGTGCTACCTCGACTTGCACAAGGAACTGGTGGGCCTGCAGATCAACCGCGCCGAGAAAGCCACCCAGGCCGGGCGCTGGCGCGTGTTCCCCAAGGACGCCATGGAAGGCCTGCGCCACCTTAAGCGCGGCACGGTCATCAACCGCAACCGCGACATGGACTGGGTGCGCCGGCTCGACAAGAAGTCGGCCGAGCGGCGCATCGGCGTGTGGCTGAAGCTGGAAGAAACACCCGAGGGCCTGCGCCTGCACGTCACCGACGAAGACGGCCACAGCGCCCACGCCGACCTGGCCTGCACGCTGGAACTGGCCAAGGACTCCACCCAGGCCGAGGGCAAGCTGCGCGAGAGCCTGGCGCGGCTGGGCGAGACCATTTTTGAGCCGCTGGACGTGAGCCTGGCGCTGTCACGGCCCTGGTTTGTGCCGGCTTCGCTGCTGAACCCGATGCGCCGCGACGCCATCGCCGCTCTTGAGGCCGCGCGCGCCAAGGCTTTCGAGCGGCTGCCCCGCGCCCAGCGGGTAGAGCCACCGGTGCCCTACCCCGAGGACACGCTCACCTACCTGGCCAACGTCTACAACCACAAGGCGCGCGACTTTTACGCCCGCCACGGCGTGAAGGTGATCGCCTCGGCCTATGAGAGCCACGAGGAAGACGGCGAGGTGAGCCTGATGATCACCAAGCACTGCGTGCGCTTCTCGCTGAGCCTGTGCCCCAAGCAGGCCAAAGGGGTCACGGGCGTTCAGGGCACGGTGCGGGCCGAGCCCATGACCATCACCCATGGCAACGACAAGCTCACCCTGCGCTTTGACTGCAAGCCCTGCGAGATGCACGTGGTGGGCAAGATCAAGCCGGCTATTCTGAAGGCCACGCCCGCCGCGCCCATCACCTTCTACCGCACCCGGCCCGCCACTTCGACGGCCCCCTGATCAGAGGCGCCGTCGGCCCTCGGCGCTCAGATGTGGGCGTTGAAGGTGGGCTGGTGGCGCATGTGCAGCGACAGGCCGAGTGCGGCCATGTGGTTGTCGTTGCGGCCCAGAATGGTGTGCGCCAGCGGCAGGAATTCGCTTTCCTCGAAGCGCGCGTGCGCGCTGTATTCCCTGACCAGGCGGTGCACGTCGACGGTGTCCAGGTCAGCGTCCATGCCCTTGGCCACGCGCTTGAGGTCTTTCTCCAGCGACTTCCACAGCTCTTCCAGCACGCGGTGCTCGCGCGTAAGGCGGTCGGCCATGCTCTGTACGCGCTCTCGCTCAATGCCGGGCTGCGCGCTGGCGATCACCGCCGGAAACAGCTCGCGCTCTTCTTCCAGGTGGTGCTCGAAGATGGCTTCTCGGAAAAACGAAAGCGCCTGCTCGGCGATCAGGCGGGCCCGGGCCGCTGGGCCCAGCAGGCCGGGCAGCTCGTCGAGCATGTTGAGGCGCCGCAGAATGCCACCGTGGCAGTTGGTGAACTGGTTCAGCGGCTCGTCGCCTTGGGCGTGGGTGGTCGGTTCGGTCATGGTGGTCTCCAGTGAATACCGGCAGTCTAGAGACCGTGTGCGTCAATGGGTTGACGCAAATCAACCCCCTGGGGTATTGATCAGGCGCCCCGCCACCGGCGCACACCGGCCAGCAGGGCCACCACCACCGCCCCGGCCACCATGCCCAGTGCAGCACCCGCCAGCGCATTGAGCACCGCCGACCAGCCACCCAGGGGCGCCGACAGCGCCTCCACCGCGTGGGCCAGCGCCGGCAGGCCGTGCAACAGAATGCCGCCGCCCACCAGGAACATGGCCGCCGTGCCCACCACTGAAAGCGACTTCATCAGCCAGGGCGCCAGCCCCAGGATGCCGCGCCCCAAAGAAGCCTTCCAGGCCTGGGCCTGACGCGCCAGGTGAAGGCCCAGGTCATCGAGCTTCACGATGCCGGCCACCAGACCGTACACCCCCGCCGTCATCAGCAGAGAAATGCCCACCAGCACCGTCACCCGAGTGCCCATGCCGGCCGTGGCCACGGTGCCCAGGGTGATGACGATGATCTCGGCCGACAAGATGAAGTCGGTGCGCACGGCGCCCTTGATCTTCTCTTTCTCGCGCGCCACCAAATCAACCGACTCGTCGGCCACCGCCCGCGCCAGCTCGGCGTGCTCGGCCCGCGCCTGGTCCTTGGGCCCCCAGGCATGCACGAGCTTTTCCACGCCCTCGAAGCACAGAAACAGCCCACCCAGCATCAGCAGTGGCGTGATGGCCCAAGGCGCCACGGCGCTGATGAGCAGGGCCAGGGGCACCAGAATGGCCTTGTTCACGAGCGAGCCCTTGGCCACCGCCCACACCACGGGCAGCTCGCGGTCGGCGCGCACGCCAGTGACCTGCTGGGCATTCAGGGCCAGGTCATCGCCCAGCACGCCAGCGGTTTTTTTCGCGGCCACCTTGGTCATCACCGACACGTCGTCGAGGATGGTGGCAATGTCGTCGATCAGGGCAAGCAGGCTGGCGGCGGCCATGGTGCGCTCCTTTGGGCAATGAAAAACGGCGCCCGAAGGCGCCGCGAGAACCGGGGCTTAACCCACCCAGCGGCGGGCGTTGCGCCACAGGCGCATCCAGCCACTGAAGGCCGAGGGGTCTTGGTCCGTCCAGCTCATCTGGACGTTGCGGAACACGCGCTCGGGGTGCGGCATCATGGCCGTAAAGCGGCCGTCTGCCGTGGTCACGGCGGTCAGGCCACCCGGGCTGCCGTTCGGGTTGAACGGGTAACGCTCGGTGGCGACACCGGTGTTGTCCACGAAGCGCATGGCCGCGATGGCCTGCGCCGGGTTGCCACGGTGGCGGAAGTTGGCGTAGCCCTCACCGTGTGCCACGGCGATCGGCAGGCGGGTGCCGGCCATGCCCTGCAGGAACAGGCTGGGCGAGTCCAGCACCTCCACCAGCGACAGGCGGGCTTCGAAGCGCTCGCTCTGGTTGGTGGTGAAGCGGGGCCAGGCCTGGGCACCGGGAATGATGTCGGCCAGCTCGGCAAACATCTGGCAGCCGTTGCACACGCCCAGGCCGAAGGTGTCGCTGCGGCCGAAGAAGGCCTGGAACTGCTCGGACAGCACCGGGTTGAAGGTGATGGAGCGGGCCCAGCCAATGCCGGCGCCCAGGGTGTCACCATAGCTGAAGCCGCCACACGCCACCACGCCCTTGAAGTCGGCCAGCTTGGCGCGGCCGGTCTGCAGGTCGGTCATGTGCACGTCGAAGGCCTCGAAGCCGGCCTGGGTGAAGGCATAGGCCATTTCCACGTGCGAGTTCACGCCCTGCTCGCGCAGGATGGCCACGCGCGGGCGGGCCAGGTTCAGGAAGGGCGCGGCCACGTCCTCGGCCGGGTCGAAGCTGAGGTGGGTGTGCAGGCCGGGGTCGGCCGGGTCGCCAGCGGCGGCGTGCTCGGCATCCGCGCAGGCGGGGTTGTCGCGCTGCTGGTTGATCTTCCAGCTCACGCTGTCCCACACCTGCTGCAGATCGCTCAGGCTGGCCGAGAACACGGCCTTGGTGTCGCGCCACACCTGCAACTGACCCTTGCCCACCTCGATGGTGGAGGCCTGCGGGCGGGTCTTGCCAATGAAGTGGCTGTGCTTGGACAGGCCATGCTCGCGCAGCACCTGCATCACCTCGTTGCGCTCGGCGGTGCGCACTTGCAGCACCACGCCCAGCTCTTCGTTGAACAGGGCCTTGAGCGTGAGCTCTTCGCGGCGGGCGCTGACCTGCTGGCTCCAGTTCTTGGCGTCGCCGTACTCGGCGCGGCTGTCGCTGATGCCGTCGCCTTCGGTGACGAGCAGATCGACGTTGATGGCCACGCCCACCTGGCCAGCAAAGGCCATTTCGGCCACGGCGGCCAGCAGGCCACCGTCGCTGCGGTCGTGGTAGGCCAGCACGCGGCCCTGCGCGCGCAAGGCGTTGACGGCGTTGACCAGGCTGATCAGGTCTTGCGGGTCGTCCAGATCGGGCACGTCACCACCGGGGTGGCCCAGGGTCTGGGCCAGGATGCTGCCGCCCATGCGGGCGCGGCCCTTGCCCAGGTCAATCAGCACCAGGGTTGTGTCTTCGGTCTCGCGATCGAGCTGTGGCGTGAGCGTGCCGCGCACGTCGGGCAGGCTGGCGAAGGCGCTCACGATCAGGCTCACCGGCGCGGTCACCTTGCGGGTGTTGCCGTCTTGTTGCCACTGGGTGCGCATGGACAGGCTGTCCTTGCCCACCGGGATGGAGATGCCCAGTGCCGGGCACAGCTCCATGCCCACGGCCTTCACGGTTTCATACAGCGCGGCGTCTTCGCCGGGTTCGCCACAGGCGGCCATCCAGTTGGCCGACAGCTTCACGCGCGACAGCTCGAACGGCGCGGCCAGCAGGTTGGTGATGGCCTCGGCCACGGCCATGCGGCCTGAAGCGGCGGCGTCGGTGGCGGCCAGCGGGGTGCGCTCGCCCATGCTCATGGCCTCGCCGGCAAAGCCGCTGTGGTCGGCCAGGGTCACGGCGCAATCGGCCACGGGCACCTGCCAGGGGCCGACCATCTGGTCGCGGTGGCTCAGGCCGCCCACGGTGCGGTCGCCGATGGTGACGAGGAAACGCTTGGAGGCCACGGTGGGGTGGCTCAGCACGTCAATCACGGCCTTCTGCAGGTCAACGCCGGTCAGGTCGATGGCGGGGGACTGGCGCGCCACGGTCTTGACGTCGCGGTGCATCTTGGGCGGCTTGCCGAGCAGCACGTCCATGGGCATGTCCACCGGGCTCTCATGACCTTCGTCCACCAATTGCAACTGGCGCTCGTCGGTGGCGACGCCCACCACCGCGAAGGGGCAGCGCTCGCGCTCGCAGAAAGCGCGGAAGGTGTCCAGCGACTCGGGCGCGATGGCCAGCACGTAGCGCTCCTGGCTCTCGTTGCACCAGATTTCTTTGGGGGCCAGGCCGCTTTCTTCCAGCGGCACGGCGCGCAGGTCAAAGCGCGCGCCACGGCCGGCGTCGTTGGTGATCTCGGGGAAGGCGTTGGACAAACCGCCCGCGCCCACGTCGTGGATGGCCAGAATGGGGTTTTTCTCGCCCTGCTGCCAGCAGTGGTTGATGACCTCTTGCGCGCGGCGCTCGATCTCGGGGTTGCCACGCTGCACGGAATCGAAGTCAAGCGAAGCGGCGTTGGTGCCGGTGGCCATGGAGCTGGCCGCACCACCGCCCATGCCGATCTTCATGCCCGGGCCGCCCAGTTGAATGAGCAGCGTGCCGGCGGGGAACTCAATCTTCTTGGTCTGCGTGGCGTCGATGCTGCCCAGGCCGCCCGCGATCATGATGGGCTTGTGGTAGCCGCGCTGCACGCCGTCCACCACCTGCTCGTATTCGCGGAAATAGCCCAGCAGGTTGGGCCGGCCGAACTCGTTGTTGAAGGCGGCGCCACCCAGCGGGCCCTCGGTCATGATCTGCAGCGGGCTGGCGATGTGCTCGGGCTTGCCGCCCGGCTGGTCGCTCAGGCCGCCCCAGAGCTTGCCCACGGTGAAGCCGGTGAGGCCGGCCTTGGGCTTGGAGCCGCGGCCAGTGGCACCTTCGTCGCGAATCTCGCCGCCGGCGCCGGTGGAGGCACCCGGGAAGGGCGAGATGGCGGTGGGGTGGTTGTGGGTTTCCACCTTCATCAGCACGTGGTGGGTGGCCGGCTCGGCCTGGTAAACCGGCAGGCCCTGGCCGTCAAAGCGGGCCACGAAGCGCTGCACCGCGTGGCCTTCCATGATGGAGGCGTTGTCGGAATAGGCCACCACCGTGTGCTGCGGGCTGGTCTGGTGGGTGTGGCGGATCATGCCGAACAGGCTCTTGTCTTGCAGCGCGCCGTCAATGGTGAACTGGGCGTTGAAGATCTTGTGGCGGCAGTGCTCGCTGTTGGCCTGCGCGAACATCATCAGTTCGACATCGGTGGGGTTTCGACCCAGGCCCTGGAAGGCCTTCACCAGGTAGTCGATTTCGTCGTCGGCCAGGGCCAGGCCCCAGGCGGTGTTGGCCTGCTCCAGCGCGGCGCGCCCGCCGCCCAGCACGTCCACGTGCTCCATGGGCGCGGCCTGCAATTCGGTGAACAGGGCACGGGCCTGATCGCGTTCGGTGGTGACCGATTCGGTCATGCGGTCGTGCAGCAGCGCGGCCACGGCCTGCAATTGCTCGGTGCTCAGGCTGGGCTTCTTGCCCAGCAACCCGGTCTTCAGGTCCAGCCGGTACTCCACCAGGCGCTCCACGCGGTGCAGGGTGAGGCCGCAGTTGTGGGCAATGTCGGTGGCCTTGGAGGCCCAGGGCGACACGGTGCCCAGGCGCGGCATCACCAGCAGCGCGGGGGCGCCGTCGGCCTGCAGCTTCAGGTGCGTGTCGGTGGCGGGTTCGCCATACGTGAGCAGCTCGCCCAGGCGCTGCACGGTGGCCGCATCGGGCTCGGCGTCGAACGAGGCCAAGTGCACGAAGCGGGCGCTCAGGCCGGTGATCTTGTCGGAGATGCCCGCCAGCCGGGGCAGAAGTTGCTGGACTTTGAAGTCGCTGACAGCGTTGCCGCCGTCGAAAAAGCGCAGGTGCAGGGACACGTTGGGAGCCTGAGGTGCGTTGACCCGGGGACGGGCGGAAAAACCGGCATTTTACCCGGGGGGCCCACCCATCGGCCCTGCTGGCGGTGGGGCGTGGGGTGCGGTGGGATAATCGCGCGCCATGAGCATCACGTACAAGGACGAGGCCGGCATCGCCGGCATGCGCACCGCCTGCCGACTGGCCTCGGAGGTGCTGGACTACCTCACCCCCTTCATTCAGCCAGGCGTCACCACCCTGGAGATCGACCGCCTCGCGGCCGCGTACATGAAGCAGCAGGGCACGGTGTCGGCCACCATCGGTTACCAGCCAAACGGTTACCCCCCCTACCCCGGCCACCTGTGCACCTCGATCAACCACGTGGTGTGCCACGGCATCCCCAACGAGAAGCCGCTGAAGAAGGGCGACATCCTCAACGTGGACGTCACCGTCATCAAAGACGGCTGGTTTGGCGACAACAGCCGCATGTTCCTGATCGGTGGCGAGGCGGCCTGCTCGGTGCAGGCGCGCCGGTTGTGCCAGGTCACGTTTGAGGCCATGTGGAAGGGCATCGACATGGTGCGCCCGGGCGTGCGACTGGGCGACATCGGCCACGCCATTCAAACCTACGCCGAGGGCAACGGCTTCTCGGTGGTGCGCGAGTTCTGCGGCCACGGCATTGGCCAGAAGTTCCACGAAGACCCGCAGGTGCTGCACTACGGTCGCCCGGGCACGCTGGAAGAGCTCAAGCCCGGCATGACCTTCACCATCGAGCCCATGATCAACGCCGGCAAGCGCGACATCAAGGAAATGGGCGACGGCTGGACCATCGTCACCCGCGACCGCTCGCTCTCGGCGCAGTGGGAGCACACGGTGCTGGTCACCCCCACCGGGTACGAAGTGCTGACCCTGTCGGCCGGCAACCTGCCGCCGCCGGCCTTCGTCAAGGGCAGCCCCGTTTCCGCTGGCTGACCCATGACCGAGCTGGCGAACCTGCGGCAGCGTTACCGCGACGACAAAAACGCCCTCTTCGCCGAGCTCAGCGTCAGCGGCGCCTCCACCCGGGGCGTTCGCCGCGCCCTGCAGCGCCTGGCCCGGCTCACCGACAACACGCTGCGCGAGCTGTGGCAGCGCGCCGGCTTCGGCGCCGACTTCGCCCTGGTGGCCGTGGGCGGCTATGGCCGAGGCGAGCTATTCCCGCACTCCGATGTGGACGTGCTGGTGCTGCTGCCTGACGGCAGCCAGCCCGATACCGACCAGGCGCTGAAGACGCGCCTGGAGCGCTTTATTGGCGACTGCTGGGACCTGGGGCTGGAGATCGGCTCCAGCGTGCGCACCATCGACGATTGCGTGGCCGAGGCCGAAAAGGACATCACCGTCCAGACCTCGCTGCTGGAGTGCCGCCTGCTGGCAGGCCAGGCCCGGCGCTTTCGCACCCTGGTTCAGCGCCTGGGTGCGGCGATGGACCCCAAGGCTTTTTTCGTGGCCAAGACGCTGGAGATGCGCCAGCGCCACCACAAGTACGAAAACACGCCCTACGCGCTGGAGCCCAACTGCAAGGAGTCGCCCGGTGGCCTGCGCGACCTGCAGATCATCCTGTGGGTGGCCAAGGCGGCCGGCCTGGGCAAAAGCTGGGACGAGCTCGCCCGCAAGGGCCTGGCCACGCCGCTGGAGGCCCGCCAGATCAAGGCCAACGAGGCCCTGCTCAGCCTGATCCGCGCGCGCTTGCACTTGCTGGCCCACCGCCGCGAAGACCGGCTGGTGTTTGACCTGCAGACCGCGGTGGCCGAGTCGTTCGGCTTCAAGGCCCAGGTGCCAGGCCCTGGCGACCAGACGGCCCGCAACACCCGCCGCGCCAGCGAGGCGCTGATGAAGCGCTACTACTGGGCCGCCAAGGCGGTGAGCCAGCTCAACCAGATCCTGCTGCTCAACATCGAAGAACGACTGGCCAGCGCCGAACCGGGCGTGCAGCGCCTGCGCCCCATCAACGAGCGCTTTTTCGACAAGGGCGGCATGCTGGAGGTGGCCAGCGATGACCTGTACCTGCGCCAGCCCCAGGCCATTCTGGAGACCTTCCACATCTACCAGACCACGCTGGGCATCAAGGGCCTGTCGGCGCGCACACTGCGCGCCCTCTACAACGCCCGCCCGGTGATGAACGCCAAGTTCCGCGCCGACCCGGCCAACCGCGAGACCTTCCGCCGCATCGTGATGGAGCCCGAGGGCATCACCCACGCCATGCGCCTGATGAACCAGACCTCGGTGCTGGGGCGCTACCTCTGGGTGTTCCGCCACATCGTGGGCCAGATGCAGCACGACCTGTTCCACGTGTACACGGTGGACCAGCACATCCTGATGGTGCTGCGCAACGTGCGCCGCTTCTTCATCGCCGAGCACTCGCACGAGTACCCCTTCTGCTCGCAACTGGCCGCCGGCTGGGACAAGCCCTGGATTCTGTACGTGGCGGCCCTGTTCCACGACATCGCCAAGGGCCGTGGCGGCGACCACTCCGAGCTCGGCGCCAAGGACGTGCGCACCTTCTGCCGCCAGCACGGCATTGATCGCGAAGACGCGCGCCTCATCGAGTTCCTGGTGAGCGAGCACCTCACCATGAGCCGCATGGCCCAGAAGGAAGACCTGAGCGACCCCGACGTGATCTCCGCCTTCGCCAAGCGCGTGGGCAACGAACGCTACCTCACCGCGCTGTACCTGCTCACCGTGGCCGACATCCGCGGCACCAGCCCCAAGGTGTGGAACGCCTGGAAGGGCAAGCTGCTAGAAGACCTGTACCGCTACACCCTGCGCGCCCTGGGTGGCCGCGCGCCAGACCCTGGCGCCGAAGTGGAAGGCCGCAAGCGCGAAGCGCTGCAGCAACTCGCCCTGCACGCCCTGCCCCACTTGGCCCACAAGGCGCTGTGGGACACGCTGGACGTGAGCTACTTCATGCGCCACGAGGCCGATGAAATCGCCTGGCACACCCGCGTGTTGTCCAAGGAACTGGCCCGCCTGGCGCCCGGACAGGTGCTGGACCGCAGCATCGTGCGCGCCCGCCTCTCGCCCGAGGGCGAGGGCCTGCAGGTGCTGGTGTACGCGCCCGACCAGCCCGACCTGTTCGCGCGCATCTGCGGCTACTTCGACACGTCCAACTTCAGCATCCTGGACGCCCGCGTGCACACCACGCTGGAAGGGCACGCCCTCGACACCTTCGAGGTGATCGCACCCACCATGACCGAGCACTACCGCGAACTCATCGGCATGGTCGAGCGCCAGCTTGCCCAGACCGTGGACGAGCGCGGCCCCTTGCCGGCGCCCACCATGGGCCGCCTCTCGCGCCGGGTGAAGAGTTTTCCCATCAAGCCGCGCGTGGACCTGCGCCCCGACGAAAAGGCGCAGCGCTGGCTGCTGTCGGTCTCGGCCAGCGACCGCGCCGGGCTGCTGTACTGCATCACCCGCGTGCTGGCGCGCTACGAGATCAGCGTGCAGTTGGCCAAGATCACCACGCTGGGCGAACGGGTGGAAGACACCTTCCTCATCAGCGGCCCGCAGTTGCAGGTGAACAAGCGCCAGATCGACCTGGAAACCGACCTGCTCGACACCCTGGAGGGCTGAGGCCAAGCCTCGCCTTCGATTTTTCCCACACCCGCGCACCCCCCCTTGGTGCGCGGCGGCTCAGCCCGACGCCAGGCCGCTTCCCTCCCCACGATGCATGCCCAGCGCTGATTCCCTGACCTCGCCTCAAACCCGTTTGCCTGCCCAGGCCGTCCGCATGTTGCCCGTGCTGGCCTTGCTGTCTGCCGTGGCGCCCCTGGCCACCGACCTGTATTTGCCGGCCTTCCCCGACATGGCCACCGACTTCGGTGCGCCCGCCAGCCGCATTCAGCTCACGCTCACCGCCTTCCTGTTGGGCATGGCCCTGGGCCAATTGCTGGTCGGCCCGCTCTCAGACGGTTGGGGCCGACGCCGCCTGCTGCTGGGCGGCACCGCGCTGTGCTTCGCCTCCACCGTGGCCTGCCTGCTGGCGCCAACGGTGGACGCCTTGATCGTGGCCCGACTGTTGCAGGGCATCAGCGGTGGGGCCGGCGTGGTGCTGGCGCGCGCCATCGTGGCCGACACGGTGCAAGGCCCGTCCATGGCCAAGATGATGGGCGCCATGATGCTGATCGGTGGCATCGCGCCCATCACCGCCCCCTTGCTGGGCAGCTTGCTGCTGCCTCTGGGGGGCTGGCGCCTGACCTTCGGCGTGCTGGCCGCCCTGGTGGGCCTGATGTTCCTGGGGGCCTGGCGCCGTGTGCCCGAAACCCTGCCGCCCGAGGGGCGCCACGGCGGCGGCATCGGCGAGCTGCTGCGCAGCAGTCGGCAAGTGTTGGGCAACCGGCGCTTCGTGGGCTACCTGGTCACCGGCTGCGGCGGCTTCGCCGCCCTATTCGCCTACATCTCGGCCTCGCCCTTCGTGGTGCAGGGGGTGCTGGGCCTGTCGGCGCAGGCCTATGGCCTGGCGTTTGGCGCGAACGCGATGGCACTGGTGGCCAGTGGGGCGTTGGCGGTGAAGCTGGCCGGGCGGGTGTCGCTGCGCCGTGTGCTGGCCATTGGCCTGGGCACGCTATGGACAGCCTGTGCCCTGCAGATCGCCAACCTGGTGCTGCTGCAATCGGCCGCCGCCACCCTGGCGCTCATGGGGCTGGCCATCGGCGCCCTGGGCCTGGTGTTCGGCAACAACCTGGCCCTGGCCCTGGATGAGGTGCCGCATGCCCGCGGCACGGCGTCGGCCTTCATGGGCTCGCTGCAGTTTGGTGTGGGCGCGGCAGTGTCCCCCCTGGTGGGCATCGCCGGCCCTCTGGATGCGCGCCCCATGGCGCTGGTGATGCTGGCGGGCGCCAGCGTGGCGGTGTGGGCCTTCGTGCGGCTGTCGCGCGGGCCTGCCAGGGCCGCCCCGCCGCAACGGCACTGAGCGCGCCAGCCGCGCCCGGCCTCAGTCGTCGGCGCTGGCGTCGAGGCCCGGGAACAAGACCTCGGTGAAGCCGAAGCGGGTGAAGTCGCGCACCCGCATGGGGTAGAGCTTGCCCCAGAGGTGGTCGCACTCGTGCTGCACCACGCGGGCATGAAAGCCCTCGGCCTCGCGGTCGATGGGCTGACCCTGCACGTCAAACCCCTGGTAACGGATGCGCCGCCAGCGGGGCACCACGCCGCGCAAACCCGGCACGGAAAGACACCCTTCCCAGCCCTCTTCTTCCTCGTCGCCCAGCGGCGTGATGACGGGGTTGATGAGCACCGTGCGCGGCACCACGGGCGCCTCGGGGTAGCGTGGGTTGGGCTGGTCGCTGCCGAAGATCACCACCTGCAGGTCCACGCCGATCTGCGGCGCCGCCAGGCCCGCGCCGTTGGCCGCGGCCATGGTGTCGAGCAGGTCTCGCACCAGGGCGTGCAGCTCGGGTGTGTCAAAGCGGGTGACGGGCTGGGCGTGGCGCAGCAGACGCGCGTCGCCCATTTTGAGTATCGGGAGAACAGCCATGGGCAAATCGGTGGGTGGGGGCTACAGTCGAAGCCGCCATTGGACACCAAGCAGGAGACACCATGAACGCCCATGCCTTTTGGATTGCCGGCCTTGCCGCCCTGTCCAGCGCCCTGCCCGCCCATGCCCAACCCTTTGCTGGCGCCGACCTGGCCCTGGGCCAGCGCCTGATCACCCAGCACCGCTGCGCCGAGTGCCATGCGCAGAAGGTGGGCGGCAATGGCGATGCCATCTACCGGCGCGGCAAGGTCACCAACCCCGAGCAGTTGCGCACCATGGTGGAAATGTGCAGCACGCAACTGAACCTGCAACTCTTCCCCGAAGAGATCGAGGCCGTGGCCGCGGTGCTCAACCGCGACCACTACCGATTCAAGTGACGTCGCTTTCGCCGCCCGTACCCAGCAAGGCCAGCATCTGCGCCTCGTCGATCACGGCCACGCCCAGTTCCTGGGCCTTGTCCAGCTTGCTGCCCGCCTCTTCGCCGGCCACCACGTAGTCGGTCTTCTTGCTCACCGAGCCGGCCACCTTGGCGCCGGCCGCTTCCAGCATGGCCTTGGCCTCATCGCGCTTAAGCGTGGGAAAAGTGCCGGTGAGCACGAAGGTCTTTCCCAACAGGGGCTGCGGCGCGCGCTCGGCCGGCTCGCCCTCGGGCCAGCTCACGCCAGCGGCGCGAAGCTGCTCCACCACCTCGCGGTTGTGCGGCTGGTCAAAGAAGGTGCGGATGCTCTGCGCCACCACCGGGCCCACGTCGTTCACCTGCAGCAGCTCGTCCACGCTGGCGTCCAGCAGGCGGTCCAGGCTGCCGAAGTGGCGGGCCAGGTCTTTGGCCGTGGCCTCGCCCACGTGGCGAATACCCAGGCCGAACAGGAAGCGCGGCAAGGTGGTGGTCTTGCTCTTGGCCAGCGCGTCCAGCACGTTCTGGGCGGACTTGTCGGCCATGCGCTCCAGGCTGGCCAGGGCCGTGAAGCCGAGCTTGTAGAGGTCGGGCAAGGTGTTCACCACGCCCGCGTCCACCAGTTGCTCCACCAGCTTGTCGCCCAGGCCTTCGATGTCCACCGCGCGGCGCTGCGCGTAGTGCAGGATGGCCTGCTTGCGCTGCGCGGCGCAGAACAAGCCCCCGGTGCAGCGGTAGTCGACCTCGCCCTCTTCGCGCACGGCGGCGCTGCCGCACACCGGGCACTCGTGGGGCATGGTGAACACGGGCGGTTCGCCTTCGCGCTTGTCCAGCAGCACCGACACGACCTCGGGAATCACGTCGCCCGCGCGGCGCACGATCACCGTGTCGCCCACGCGCACGTCCTTGCGCCTGGCTTCATCTTCGTTGTGCAGCGTGGCGTTGGTCACCGTCACCCCGCCCACGAACACGGGCGCGAGCTTGGCCACGGGCGTGAGCTTGCCGGTGCGGCCCACCTGCACGTCAATGGCCAGCACGGTGGTGAGCTGCTCTTGCGCCGGGTACTTGTGCGCCACCGCCCAGCGCGGCTCGCGGGTGACAAAACCCAGTTGCTGCTGCAACGCCAGCGAATTCACCTTGTAGACCACGCCGTCGATGTCGTACGGGAGCTGGTCGCGCTGCGCGCCGATGCGCTGGTGGAAGGCCACCAGTTCGTCGGCCCCTCGGCACACGGCCGTCTGCTCGGCCACCGGGAAGCCCCAGGCCTTCAGGCGCATAAGCCAGCCAAACTGGGTGTCGGGCGCACGCTGGTCGCCCACCACCTCGCCCAGGCCATAGGCAAAAAAGCTCAAGGGCCGCTGAGCGGCAATGCCCGAGTCGAGCTGGCGCACCGCGCCAGCCGCGGCGTTGCGCGGGTTGACGAAGGTTTTTTCGCCCTTGGCTCCGGCGGCGATTTTCTGGCGCTGGCGCTCGTTCAGGGCCTCGAAGTCGTCGCGGCGCATATAAACCTCGCCTCGCACCTCCAGCACCGCGGGCACCGGGTCGCCCGCCGTGGCGGCCGCGCCGTCGATGCGCAGCGGAATCTGGCCGATGGTGCGGATGTTGTGCGTCACGTCCTCGCCGCTCTCGCCGTCGCCGCGCGTGGCAGCTTGCACCAGCACGCCGCGCTCGTAGCGCAGGCTCATGGCCAGACCGTCAAACTTCAGCTCGGCCACGTACTCCACCGGGCCATCGCCCTCGGCCAGGCCCAGTTCGCGGCGGATGCGGCCGTCGAACGCGGCAGCGCCCGTGGCCTCGGTGTCGGTTTCGGTGCGGATGCTGAGCATGGGCACCGCATGGCGCACCGAGGGCAAAGACTTGAGCACCGCCCCGCCCACGCGCTGGGTGGGCGAGTCGGGCGTCAACAGCTCGGGGTGAGCGGCCTCGATGGCCTGCAACTCGCGAAACAGCCGGTCGTACTCGGCATCGGGAATCTCGGGCGCGTCCAGCGTGTAGTACAGGTGCGCGTGGTGGTGAAGCTGCGCGCGCAGCTCGGCCGCGCGCTGGTCCGGCGAAGGCTCGTCGGCGAACAAATCCGGGTGGGTCATGAAAACAGTCGTCGGGCCTGGGCCGAGCCGGCCGAGAGGTCGCGTGCGTCCAGCGCGTCGTAAAGGCTTTCGAGGTCGGCGCCGATCTGGTCCATCACGTCGCGCGACAGGGGCTGGCCGGCGTCATCGGTGATCACGCCGTCCATGGCCTCGGCCAGGGCCTGGGCCACCTGGCGCATTTGCACGAAGGGCTGCTCACTGCGCGGCACGTGGGTCACCTCAAGCGACAGCGCCAGCTCGCGCAAGGCGCTTTGTTCGGGGTCGTCGGCCATGGCGGCCTGCGGGTCAAAGGCCAGGCTCAGGATGGGCGCCTGTCCCGCCTCGCTGCCCGGCAGCACCATGCGCCCCGGCAAGGCGCCAGCCACGAAGCCGAGCTTGGCCGCGTGCTGGGCCACGTAGCCGGGGCTCCAGGCCGCGCGGCGGGCTCGCAGGGTGAAGCCGAGCTGGGCGTCGTGGCCGCTGGCGAAGGCGTCCAGCTCCCGTGCCCGCGACACCTCGGCGCGCATGTCGGGGAAATCGGGCGCGGCGCCGATGGCATCGGCAAAGGCCTGGGTCTTGACCACGTATTCCGAGAACTCGATGTCGTTGAGCGCGCCCGAGCGGTTGGCCAGTTGCACCCCGGCCTGCAGGGCGCGGTAACGCTGGCCCGCGCGGGGGGCCTCCCAGTCGCCAGTGGTTTCGTTCTGCCCTTCCACCGCGAAGGGCTTGCTGCCCACGCGACGCGTGGCCGGCAGGGCCGCCAGCACGGCGTCGCCCGACACCTCGGCCTCCAGCGCCAGCGGGGCGATGACGTCGATCAGCGCGTCCAGCCCGGGGCGCTTTTCCGGCGCACTGACCATGGCGCCCAGCGTGGGCTCGGCCTCTGGCTTGGTGGCGGCGGGCATGTCACCCAGCACGGGTTCGATGCGATCGTCTGCGTCTGACGCGGCAACGGGCGCTTCGGGTTCAGCGGCTTCCACCTGCCGCTCACGGGCGGTGCGCGGTGCGCTCTGGCGGGTGACCCAGGCGTTGTAGGCCACCACGGCCGCGAGCACGAGGCCACCAAGAATGGCAAGTCCGAGTTGAAGGTTGCTCATGAGAAAGAGGGGGTTCAGGTGGGTTCGAGCATGCCGGCGGCCGATTCCATGTCCACCGCCACGATGCGCGACACGCCCTGCTCTTGCATGGTCACGCCGATGAGCTGCTGCGCCATTTCCATGGCGATCTTGTTGTGGCTGATGAACAGGAACTGCGTCTCGCCCGACATGGCGCTGACCAGCTTGGCGTAGCGTTCGGTGTTGGCGTCGTCCAGCGGCGCGTCCACCTCGTCCAGCAGGCAGAAAGGCGCCGGGTTGAGCTGGAAGATGGCGAACACCAGCGCGATGGCGGTCAGCGCCTTCTCGCCGCCCGACAGCAGGTGAATGGTCTGGTTCTTCTTGCCCGGCGGCTGGGCCATGACTTGCACCCCGGCGTCCAGGATTTCCTCGCCCGTCATCACCAGGCGCGCGTTGCCGCCGCCAAACAGCTCGGGGAACATGCGGCCGAAGTGGCCGTTGACGGTCTCGAAGGTGCTGCCCAGCAGTTCGCGGGTTTCGTTGTCGATTTTCTTGATCGCGTCTTCGAGCGTGGTCATGGCCTCGACCAGGTCGGCCGACTGCGAATCGAGGAAGGTCTTGCGCTCGCGCGCGGCGGTGAGCTCGTCCAGCGCGGCCAGGTTCACCGCGCCCAGGGCCTGGATGTCGCGGTGCAGTCGGTCGATCTCACCTTGCAGGCCCGTCAGGCGCACATTGCCTTCCACGATGCTTTGCGACACGGCGGCCAGGTCAGCCTGGGCCTCGGCCAGCATCTGGCTGTATTGCTCCACGCCCAGGCGAGCGGCCTGTTCTTTCAGCTGGAACTCGGTGATGCGGCTGCGCAGCGGGTCAAGTTCGCGCTCCAGCTTGAGGCGGTGCTCGTCGCTGGCGCGCAGCTTCTGGGTGAGGTCGTCGTACTGGCTGCGCAGGGCACCCAGTTCGCGCTCGCGCTCGGCCTTGGTGTCCAGCGCTTGCTGCAAGCCGCCTTGGGCGGCGGCGTCGCTCAGGCGGGCCATCTCGTCGCGGGCGCGCTGCTGTTCTTCGACCAGGGCTTTTTCCTGGCTGCCGGCGGTCTCCAGCGCGCGCTGCAGTTCGCCGCGCCGGGCTTGCAGGCTGCGCAGGGCAAAGGCGGCCTCTTGCGCGTTGCGCTCCAGGGTGCGTTGCTGCTCACGGGCCTGGGCCAGGCGGCGCTCGGCCTCGATCACCTTGTCGTCGAGTTGGGCGTGCCGCTCCTGGCTGTCGGCCAGTTGCATGTCGAGCTCTTCAAAGCGGGCCTCGGCGGTCACGCGGCGCTCCTGCAGCTCATCGAGTTGGGCGTCCACCTCGGCCAGGTCGCCTTCGATCTGCTGGCTGCGGGCGCGGGTCTGCTCGGCCTGTTGCAGCAGGCGCAGGGCCTCCACCTGCAGTTCGTGGGCGCGGCCCTGGGCCTCGGCCGATTCGCGCCGCGCGGCCACCAGGCGCTGCGAGGCGTCGGCATAGGCGGCTTCGGCCCGCACCAGCGCGGCCCGGGCCTGCTCAGCCAGCAGCACCTGGGCCTTCAATGCCTTGTCGAGGTTTTCGATTTCCTGGGCCCGCGCCAGCAGGCCCGACTGTTCGCTGTCGGGTGCGTAGAAGCTCACGCTGTGGGCCGACACCGCATGGCCCGAGGGCACGTACACGGTCTGGCCGGGCTGCAGGTGTTCGCGCTGGGCCAGGGCTTCTTCCAGCGTGGCGACGGTGAAGGCGCCGTGCAGCCAGTCGTTGAGCAGGGCCTGCAGGCCGGCGTCGTTCAGGCGCAGCCAGGCCGCCAGCGGCTTGAGGCCGGCCGGGGCCGATGGCACGCCAGCACCCGCTGCCGTGGGGGTGTAGAAGGCCAGCTTGGCCGGGGGTGCGTCGTTGGCGAAGGCCTTGACCATCTCCAGGCGAGACACCGACAGCGCGCTCAGGCGCTCGCGCAGCGCGGCCTCCAGGGCGTTTTCCCAGCCGGGCTCCACGTGCAGGCGGCTCCAGAGGCCTTGCAAGCCGTCCAAGCCGTGCTTGGTGAGCCAGGGCTTGAGCTTGCCGTCGGTGCGCACCTTGTCTTGCAGGGCCTTGAGGGCCTCCAGGCGGGCGCTCAGGTCGGCCTGGCGGGCGGACTCGGCGTTCACCGCCTGCTGCGCGGCGCGACGATCGTCGTCGAGCTGGGGCACGGTGTCTTGCAGCTCTTGCAAGCGCGCGGCCAGCATCTCGGCCTGCTCTTGCGCCTGGGCAAGCTGGTCTTGGGCCTGCTGCACACGGGCCTCGTCGGGCGCGGCCAGCGCGTTGCGGTCGTTCACCAGGCGCTCGCGGCGCTGGTTGAGCGCGCGGCTCTGTTCGTCCAGGCTGCGCTGCTCGGCGGCCAGCACCTGAATCTGCTGCTGCACCTGGCCCACGCTGGCGCGCTGCTCGTTGGCGCGGGCCTGGGCCGCGCGCAGGGCATCTTCCAGGGCGGGCAAGGCACCGGCCTGCTCTTCGCCCTGGGCGGCCAGCACTTCAGACTGCTCTTCGGCGCCCACCAGTTGCTCGGCCAGCTGCTCCAGCTCGGCTTCGGCGTCCTGGCTGCGCGTGGCCCAGGAGGCGATTTGTTCCTGCAACTGTTTCAGGCGCAGTTCGACGCGCTGGCGGCCTTCCACCACAAAGCGGATCTCGGCTTCGAGCTTGCCCACTTCGGCGCTGGCCTCGTACAGCCGGCCTTGGGCCTGGTTCACCTGGTCACCAGCGGCGTAATGGGCCTGGCGGATGGTTTCCAGCTCGGCCTCGACACGGCGCAGGTCGGCGGTGCGCGATTCCAGGTCGTTCACGGCCTGGGCGGCGTCTTTTTGGACGCGGGCCTGGTCGTTCTCGGCTTCGCTGCGCTTGAGGAACCAGAGCTGCTGCTGCTTGAGCGTGGCGCTGGCGTTGAGCGCGTGGTACTGCGCCGCCACCTCGGCCTGCTTCTCCAGCTTTTCCAGGTTGGCGTTGAGCTCGCGCAGGATGTCTTCCACCCGGGTCAGGTTCTCGCGCGTGTCGTTCAGCCGGTTGGCGGTTTCGCGGCGGCGCTCTTTGTACTTGGAGACACCCGCGGCCTCTTCGAGGAACAGGCGCAGCTCTTCGGGTTTGCTCTCGATGATGCGGCTGATGGTGCCCTGGCCAATGATGGCGTAGGCCCGCGGGCCCAGGCCGGTGCCCAGGAAGACGTCTTGCACGTCGCGGCGGCGCACCGGCTGGTTGTTGATGTAGTAACTGCTGTTGCCGTCGCGCGTGAGCACGCGCTTGACGGCGATCTCGGTGAACTGGCCCCACTGGCCACCAGCGCGGTGGTCGCTGTTGTCGAACACCAGCTCCACGCTGGCGCGGCTGGCCGGCTTGCGCGTGTTGGTGCCGTTGAAGATCACGTCCTGCATGGACTCGCCACGCAGCTCTGAGGCCTTGGACTCGCCCAGCACCCAGCGCACGGCGTCCATGATGTTGGACTTGCCGCAGCCGTTGGGGCCCACCACGCCCACCAGCTGGCCGGGGAGCATGAAGTTGGTCGGTTCGGCGAAGGACTTGAAGCCTGAGAGCTTGATCGAGTTGAGACGCACGGCAGGTCCGGTGGCGACGGTCGTAGGGCGCTGCGCCTGGGCGCGCGCGGCCGGAAATCATAACTGGCGGGTCAAACCCCCCAGGGAATGCCAAGCAGCGTGACAAATTTCATCGGAACGGCCAATGCATCGCTGTTTCGCCCTCGCCCGAGAGACCTCATCGCCCCATCTCAATCTAGATAGGACACAATTGAACCGCACGTTATCTTTTGATACCAATCAGTTCACAAAACAACTCTTTCAACATGAACACCCCCGTCAACACCCAATTCGACCTGGCACTGGTCGCCCTCTCCTTCCTGTTCTCCGTGGTGGGCTCATTCGTGGCCCTCACCGCGGCGAACCGCGTGAAAGACGCGCGAGGTCGCATCAGCCGCGCCAACCTGCTGGCCGTGGGTTTGGGCCTGGGGGGCGTGGGCGTGTGGTCCATGCACTTCATCGGCATGCTGGCCCTGCGCATGGACGTGGGCAGCAGCTACGCTATGACCGAAACCTTCGTGTCCCTGGGGGTTGTGGTGATCGCCGCCATGCTGGCGGTTCGCTACGCCGCCGCCAACCCCAACAGCCTGCCCCGCCTGTCCCTGGCCGGCACCGGCCTGGGCGCGGGCGTGGTGGTGATGCACTACCTGGGCATGTTCGGCTTGAAGATTTATGGCTACATCACCTGGAACACGTTGCTGGTGGCTGGCTCGGTGCTGATCGCGGTGGTGGCCTCCACCGTGGCCTTGTGGCTGGCCTTCAACACCCCCAACCTGGCGCGCCGAGTGCAGGCGTCGGTGGCCATGGGCGTGGCGGTGTGCACCATGCACTACACCGGCATGGCGGGCGCCGAGTTCGTGTGCACCACCGATGCCCGGGCGGCCATTCCTCAGGGCGCCGATTTCATCAGCGCCTTCGAGTTGCCCATGCTCGTCATCGTGGCCACGGTGCTGATGGTGCTGATGCTGGCACTCGACCAGGGCATGCAATACCTCATGGCGCGCCGGCCGAAGGCCCAGGCAAGCCCCCTCGTCGCGCGAGGCGCGGTCTCACGCCGGGGCTGAGCGCCCAATGGGGTTCAAGCCCGATAATCGCGGGCCATGAACCCCAAGTTGAACCTGCTGCAGCCCTACCCCTTCGAGCGGCTGCGTCGTCTCTTTGCTGACGTCACCCCCAACCCGGCCCTGCGCCCCATCGGCCTGGGCATCGGCGAGCCCAAGCACGCAGCCCCCGATTTCCTCAAGCGCGCGCTGGCCGACGCATTGGGCAGCGGCCTGTCCAACTACCCCGCCACCGCCGGCGAGCCGGCTTTGCGCGAGGCCTGCGCGGCCTGGGTGCAGCGGCGCTACGGCATTGCCCTGAACCCGGTCACCCAGGTGCTGCCGGTGAATGGCTCGCGCGAAGCGCTGTTTGCCTTCGCCCAGACCGTGATCGACGCCACCAAGCCCGGTGCCACGGTGGTCATGCCCAACCCCTTCTACCAAATCTACGAAGGCGCGGCCCTGCTGGCCGGCGCCACGCCGCATTTCGTGCCCAGCAACCCGGCGCGCAACTTCGCTGCCGACTGGGACAGCGTGCCCGACGAGGTGTGGGCGCGCACCCAGCTCATTTACGTGTGCTCGCCTGGCAACCCGGCCGGCGCGGTGATGCCGCTGGACGAATGGCGGCGCCTGTTCGAGCTGAGCGACCGCCACGGCTTCGTGATCGCGTCTGACGAGTGCTACAGCGAGATCTACTTCCGCGACGAGCCGCCCCTGGGCGGCCTGGAAGCCGCCCAGCGCCTGGGCCGCACCGATTTCAAGAACCTCATCAGCTTCACCAGCCTGTCCAAGCGCAGCAACGTGCCGGGCCTGCGCAGCGGCTTCGTGGCGGGTGACGCGGCGCTGATCAAGCCCTTCTTGCTCTACCGCACCTACCACGGCGGGGCCATGAGCCCGGTGGTGCAGGCCGCCAGCGTGGCCGCCTGGGGCGACGAACACCACGTGATCGACAACCGCCGCCAGTACCGGGAAAAGTTTGCCCAGGTCACGCCCCTGCTTGCCCGGGCCCTTGACGTGGCCCTGCCCGATGCGTCTTTCTATTTGTGGGCCGGCGTGCCCGAGCGCTTTGCCCAGGCAGTGCCGGGCCTCAGCGCCGACGAGGCCTTCGCCCGCGAACTGCTCGCTCAATACAATGTCACGGTTCTGCCGGGCAGCTACCTCGCGCGCACCGTGAATGGCCACAACCCCGGCGCCGGCCGCGTGCGGCTGGCCCTGGTGGCCGAGGTGGACGAATGCCTGGAAGCCGCGCAACGCATCGTGGCCTTCACCGAAGCCACCGCCTGAGTCGCCCGTCTCCCCAATCTCCCGAATCTCTCGTTTCCCCTAACCTTCAAGCACCCATGAGCCAACAACTCCAGACCCTGATCGACAACGCCTGGGAAAACCGCGCCCAGCTCTCCCCCGCCGCCGCTCCCAAGGAAGTGGTGGACGCCGTGGAGCACGTGATCGCCGAACTCAACAACGGCAAGCTGCGCGTGGCCACCCGTGAGGGCGTGGGCCAATGGACGGTGCACCAGTGGATCAAGAAGGCCGTGCTGCTGTCCTTCCGCCTGAAAGACAACGAGATCGTGCGCGCCGGTGACCTGGGCTTCTACGACAAGGTGCAGACCAAGTTCGCCCACCTCAGCCCCGAGGAAATGAAAGCCACCGGCGTGCGCGTGGTGCCGCCGGCCGTGGCCCGCCGCGGCAGCTACATTGCCAAGGGCGCCATCCTGATGCCCAGCTACGTGAACATCGGCGCCTACGTGGACGAAGGCACCATGGTCGACACCTGGGCCACCGTGGGCAGCTGCGCCCAAGTGGGCAAGAACGTGCACCTCTCTGGTGGCGTGGGCCTGGGTGGCGTGCTGGAACCCCTGCAAGCCAACCCCACCATCATTGAAGACAACTGCTTCATCGGCGCGCGTTCTGAAATCGTGGAAGGCGTGATCGTCGAAGAAAACTCGGTGATCTCCATGGGCGTGTACATCGGCCAGAGCACCCCCATCTACGACCGCGCCACTGGCGAAGTGAGCTATGGCCGCGTGCCGTCCGGTTCGGTGGTGATCAGCGGCAGCCTGCCCAAGGACGGCGGCAAGTACAGCCTGTACGCGGCCGTCATCGTCAAGCGCGTGGACGCCCAGACCCGTGCCAAGACCAGCCTGAACGACCTGCTGCGCCCCTGATCGGCGCCACCGCTGGCCACCACCTCGGTGGCCAGCGCCCCCATCGACACCCAACAGCGTAGGAACCCGGCATGAGCAGTGGAACGATGGAGCGCATCCTGCGCCTGATGGCCGACAAGAAGGCCTCGGACGTCTACTTGACGGCCAATGCGCCGGCCATGATCAAGATCAACGGCCACACCATCCCCATCAACAGCCAGGTGCTGCCCAGCGACGCGCCGCGCCACCTGCTCGCCGAGATCGTGCCCGCCACCCGCATGGAAGAGCTGCTGGAGACGGGCGAGTTGAACACCGCGGTGCTCATCGAAGGCGTGGGCAATTTCCGGGTCAGCGCGTTTCGCCAGCGCTCCAGCTACGCGGTCGTCATCCGTTTCGTGCCGGGCGAAATCCCGGCGCTGGAAACGCTGAACGTGGCCCCCATCCTGGCCGACCTGGTCATGGAGAAGCGTGGCCTCATCCTGATGGTGGGCTCCACCGGCGCCGGCAAAAGCACCACGCTGGCGGCCATGCTGGACCACCGCAATGCCCACGCCAGCGGCCACATCCTCACCATTGAAGACCCCATCGAGTACACCTACCGCAACAAGAAGTCGGTGGTGAACCAGCGCGAGATCGGGCCGGACACGGCGTCGCTGCAGATCGCGCTGAAGAACGCGCTGCGCCAGGCGCCCGACGTGATCTTGATTGGTGAAATCCGCGACCGCGAGACCATGTCGGCGGCCATTGCCTACGCCCAATCGGGCCATCTGTGCCTGGCCACCCTGCACGCCAACAACAGCTACCAGGCGCTCAACCGCATCCTGAGCTTCTACCCGGTGGAGGTACGCCCCACCATGCTGGGCGACCTGGCCGCCGCGCTGCGCGCCATCGTCTCGCAGCGGCTGCTGCGCACCGAGACCGGCTCGCGTGTGCCGGCCATGGAAATCATGCTCAACACCGCCCTGGTGTCCGACCTGATCCAGAAGGCCGATTTCTCTGGCGTGCGCGAGGCCATGGAGAAATCGCTGGCCGAGGGCTCACAAACCTTCGAGCAAGACCTGGCCCGGCTGGTGCACGACGGGCTGGTCAGCCGCAACGAAGCCCTCGCCCACGCCGACTCGCCCAACAACCTGCTCTGGCGCCTGCAAAACGACTTCCAGGCCAGCCGCGCCAGCCCGCTGGAGGCCCTGGCCGAAGACGGCGGTGACCCCGACGGCGCTTCCTTCACCGAGTTCACCCTCGACGTCAAATTCTGATGACCGACACCCTGCGCCTGACCGAGGCCCTGATCGCCCGCCCCTCCATCACCCCGCGCGACGAGGGTTGCCTGGACCTGATCGCCGAACGCCTGAGCCGCATCGGCTTTCGCTGCGAGCGCGTGGACAGCGGCCCCGACGATTTCCGCGTCAGCAACCTCTGGGCCCGCCTGGGCCAAGGCCAGCAACCCACCCTGGTGTTCGCCGGTCACACCGACGTGGTGCCCACCGGCCCGGCCAGCGCCTGGGCCAGTGACCCCTTCGTGCCCACCCACCGCGACGGAAAACTCTTTGGCCGTGGCGCCAGTGACATGAAGGCCTCCCTGGCCGCCATGGTGGTGGCCTGCGAAGAGTTCGTGGCCGCACACCCCCAGCCCGCCATCGACATCGCCTTCTTGCTCACCAGCGACGAAGAAGGCCCCGCCGTGGACGGCACGGTGGTGGTGTGCGAAACGCTCAAGGCGCGTGGCGAACGGCTGGACTGGTGCATCGTGGGCGAGCCCACGTCGGTTCAACGCACCGGCGACATGATCAAAAACGGCCGCCGCGGCACCCTCAGCGGCAAGCTCACCGTCAAGGGCGTGCAAGGCCACATCGCCTACCCGCACCTCGCGCGCAACCCCATCCACATGGCCGCCCCCGCGCTGGCCGAGTTGGTCGCCACCACCTGGGACGAAGGCAACGCCTTCTTCCCACCCACCAGCTGGCAGATCAGCAACATCCACGGCGGCACCGGCGCCAGCAACGTGATCCCGGGCACCGTGGTCATCGACTTCAACTTCCGTTTCTGCACCGAAAGCACGCCCGAAGCCCTGCAACAGCGCCTGGAAGCCACGCTGCAGCGCCACGGCCTGCAGCCCGGCGCCGACTACGACCTCGCCTGGACCCTGGGTGGGCGCCCGTTCCTCACCACGCCCGGCACCCTGGTGGACGCCGTGCGCGAGGCCATCCGCGCGGAAACCGGCATCGACACCGAGCTCTCCACCACGGGCGGCACCAGTGACGGGCGCTTCATCGCCGCCGTCTGCCCGCAAGTCATCGAACTGGGCCCACCCAACGCCACCATCCACAAGGTCGACGAGCACGTGGCCGTGGCCGACATCGAACCCCTGAAAAACATCTACCGCCGCACCCTGGAGCTGCTTGCCGCGACGGCCTCCACCGGCGCCTGACACCCGTGAACCTGCAAGACCTCATCGCCCAGGCCACCGCGCGCCTGGACGCGGCCCAACTCGCCTATGGCCATGGCACCACCAACGCCCACGACGAAGCCGCCTGGCTCGTGCTGTGGCGCCTGGGCCTGCCGTTGGACAGCGACCTTGACGGCCTGGCCCAACGCCCCATCACGCCCGAGGAATCGGCGCAAGTGCTGGCCCTCATCGAGCAGCGCATCAGCAGCCGCGAACCGGCCGCCTACCTCACGAACGAGGCCTGGCTGCAAGGCGTGCCCTTCTACGTGGACCGCCGCGCCATCGTGCCGCGCAGCTTCATTGCCGAGCTGCTGGCCGACGGCAGCATCGACCCCTGGCTGAGCGAACACACCCACGACGTGCTGGACCTGTGCACCGGCAACGGCAGCCTGGCCGTGCTGGCCGCCATGGCCTACCCCGACGTGCAAGTCACCGGGGCTGACCTGAGCCCCGACGCGCTGGCCGTGGCCCGCATCAACGTGGACCGCCACCACCTGCAAGACCGCATCCAGCTGGTGCAGTCCGACGGCCTGCGCCAATGCCCCGGCCCCTGGGACCTGATCCTCTGCAACCCGCCCTACGTGAACGCACAGAGCATGCAGGCCCTGCCGCCCGAGTACCGCGCCGAGCCCGAACTGGCCCTGGCCGGCGGCAACGACGGCATGGACTTCGTGCGCCAATTGCTGCACGACGCGCCCGCCTGCCTGCGCCCCGGTGGCGTGCTGGTGCTGGAAATCGGCAACGAGCGCGAGCACTTCGAGACCGCTTTCCCCCAACTGCCGGTGGTGTGGCTGAGCACCAGCGCCGGCGACGACCAGGTACTGCTCGTCACCCGAGAGGACCTGCTTCAACCATGATCACGCTCAAAGACGTGGTGCTGCGACGCGGCACCAAGGTATTGCTCGACGGCGCCAGCGTCGTCATCAACCCCGGTGAAAAAGTCGGCCTGGTCGGCCGCAACGGCGCGGGCAAGTCCAGCCTCTTCCGCCTGCTGGACGGCAACCTGCACGAAGACAAGGGCGAGTTTCATGTGCCAGCCCATTGGCGCATGGCCCAAGTGGCGCAGGACATGCCCGAAACCGACATGCCCGCCACCCAGTTCGTGATCGAGGGCGACGTCACCCTGCTGGCCGCCCAGCAAGAAGTGACCGCCGCCGAGGCCACCGACGACGGTGAGCGCATGGCCCACGCCTACATGGCCCTGCACGACGCCGGCGCGCACGACGCCCCGGCCCGCGCGCAGTCCCTCATCCTGGGCCTGGGCTTCCGGCTCGACGAACTCGACAAACCCGTCAACAGCTTCTCGGGCGGTTGGCGCATGCGCCTGCAACTGGCGCGCGCCCTGATGTGCCCCAGCGAATTGCTGCTGCTCGACGAACCCACCAACCACCTGGACCTGGATGCCCTGGTCTGGCTCGAGGCCTGGCTCAAGCGCTACGACGGCACGCTGCTGGTCATCAGCCACGACCGCGAGTTCCTCGACTCGGTGACCGACGTCACCGTGCACATCGAGCGCGCCAAGCTCAACCGCTACGGCGGCAACTACAGCCGCTTTGAAGACATGCGCGCCGAGCAAATGGCGCTGCAGCAAACCGCGTATGCGCGCCAGCAAGAGAAAGTGGCGCACCTGCAAAAGTTCATTGACCGCTTCAAAGCCAAGGCCAGCAAGGCCAAGCAAGCGCAAAGCCGCGTCAAGGCCCTGGAGCGCATGGAACGAATCGGGCCGGTGCTCGCCGAAGCCGAGTTCACCTTCGAATTCAGCGAACCCCAGAACCTGCCCAACCCCATGCTGGCGCTGGAAGCGGTGGACTTCGGCTACCCGCCACGCGAGCCCGGTGGCATGCCCACCACCATCGTGCGCGGCGTGAGCAAATCGGTGCTGGCCGGGCAACGCATCGGCATCCTGGGCGCCAACGGCCAAGGCAAGTCCACCGTGGTCAAGACGATTGCACGCGACTTGATGCCCCTGGCCGGTGTGATCACCGAAGGCAAGGGCCTGAACATCGGCTACTTCGCCCAGCAAGAACTGGACGTGCTGCGCCCCGACGAAACACCGCTGGAACACATGAACCGGCTGGTGAAAGACTGCACCGCCCAAGGGCGTCTCAGCGGCCAGGCCACGCGCGAGCAAGACCTGCGCAACTTCCTGGGCACCTTCAACTTCACCGGCGACCAAGTGAAGCAAGCCGTGGGCAGCATGAGCGGCGGCGAAAAGGCCCGGCTCGTGCTTTGCATGATCGTGTGGCAGCGCCCCAACCTGCTGCTGCTCGACGAACCCACCAACCACCTCGACCTCGCCACCCGCGAGGCACTGTCCGTTGCCCTCAACGAGTTCGAGGGCACGGTGATGCTGGTCAGCCACGACCGCGCCCTGCTGCGCGCCGTGTGCGACGAGTTCTGGCTCGTCTCCAAAGGCGGCATCGCCCCCTTCGACGGCGACCTGGACGACTACCAGCGCTACCTGCTCGATGTGGCCAAACAGGCGCGAGAGGCCCAGCGCGCCGAGCAAAAAGAAGCGCGGGAAGCGCCAGTGCCAGCCGCTGCCCCAACAGTGCCCCCCGCTGAACAAAAACGCCAGGACGCCCAACGTCGCCAGCAACTGGCCAACCAGCTCAAGCCTCTGCGCAAAGAACTGGAGCAAGTGGACAAGCGCATGGCCGCGCTCAACGCCGAAAAAGCCGATCTGGAAAACCGCCTGACGCAAGCCCTGGCCCCGGCCGAGATCGCCGAGTCGGGCAAGCGCCTCAAGGTCGTAGGCGACGAGCTGGACGAACTGGAAATGCGCTGGCTGGAACTGAGCGAGGCCATCGAAAGCTCCCAGGCCGGCTGAACAGCCCATTCCAGGCGAATGGCAGCACGGCGTACAGTGGCCACCTTCCGCCACCCACAGGAGAACGCATGCTGTCCATCATTGGCACCCTGGTCATCGGCCTCATCGCCGGCGCCATCGCCCGAGCCCTGAAACCCGGCCACGACGCCATGGGCTGGGTCATGACCGCCCTGCTCGGCGTCGCCGGCTCCTTCGTGGCCGGCTACCTCGGCGCGGCCCTCGGCCTCTACTCCCCCGGCCAACCAGCCGGCTTCATCGCCTCCGTCATCGGCGCCATTCTCTTGCTGGTGGTGTGGGGCTTCATCAAGAAGCGGTGACGCGACCGCCCACAGCAAAAAGGCCTGATCGACGATCAGGCTTTTTTGTTTGCCGGGGGCTGGACAGGTGCACCGCTGGCTGGCCGAAAGACAAAAGGGGCCTGACCTTGCGGTCAGACCCCTTCGATCTCTGGTAGGACGTGGCAGGCTCGAACTGCCGACCAACGGATTAAAAGTCCGCTGCTCTACCAACTGAGCTAACGTCCCAACACTTTTTGAACCACCAGACCCGAAGGTTTTGGTGGGGCGTGAGTGACTCGAACACTCGACCTACGGATTAAGAGTCCGCTGCTCTACCAACTGAGCTAACGCCCCCGAAGGGTTCTTGCATCGCGTTGTCCGCGAAGCCTCAAATTATAGCGTCATTTTTTGAGTCTTCCGAGACCCGGCGCATTTTTTGTGTCGGCAGCCAATCGATTCATCACCCAGCCCGCCGCACACAAGCCGAAGGTGGCCGTGACGCTGACGGCCGAGCCGTAGCCGTGGCAATTCAGGCTGCCGTCTACCGCATCGATCTGGCACGAGGCATCGGGCGGCGCCACGCTTTCTTTGCTGAACACACAACTCACGCCGATGCGGCCGGAGCGGGAAGCGCCGTGGTGTTTGCGCAGGCGGTAGCGAAGCTGGGCCAGCAGCGGGTCATGGGTGGTGTCGGCCAGGTCTGCCACTTCAACCGCCTCGGGCCGTCGCTTGCCACCGGCTGCACCCACGCTGATGAAGGGCACGCCGTTGGCCATGGCCCAGGCCGCCATCGCGGTCTTGGCTCGCACCTGGTCGCAGGCGTCGATCAAGGCCGAGGGCAGTTGCCCTTGCAACAAGGCGGGCCAGTTGTCGGGGGTGACGAATTCGTCGATCACCTGCACCTCGCACCCGGGATTGAAACCCGCGATGCGTTCGCGCATGGCCTCGGCCTTGGCTTGGCCGAGCGTGGCGTCCAGGGCATGGATCTGGCGGTTGATGTTGGATTCGCCCACGTGGTCGAGATCAATCAGGGTGAGGCGCCCCACCCCGCTGCGGGCCAGGGCCTCGACACTCCACGACCCCACACCACCGATGCCCACCACCACCACGTGCGCATCAAAGATGCGCTGGGCGCCGGCCACGCCATACAGTCGCCGCAGGCCGCCGAAGCGGCGCTCGAACACGGCGGGCTCAAGCGCCTGGGTCACTCGCGCTCCAGCAGCCACATCTGGAACCGGAAACCCAGCAATGCGCCGAGCACGATGCCGACCACGGCCAAGAGGCTGGTGAGGCTGAGGGTAGACAGGCCAGACAAGCCTTGGCCAATGGTGCAGCCCAAGGCGGTGACACCGCCAATGCCCATCAGCAGGCCACCCACCAGGTGCAGGGCCGTGTCTTGCGTGCTGCGGAAGCCTTCCCAGCGGAAGCTGCGGTCCAGAAGCGACGACACGAAAGAGCCCAGCACCACGCCCACCACGGTGACCACGCCAAAGGTCAGCACCTTGGAGCTGTCGCTGAAGAAGATGAGCCAATCAATGGTGTAGGCCATGGGGGCGGTGAAGGTGAGCGACTCCATGCGGCCCGAGTTGCTGCCCAGGAAAACGGCGTCCAGCGTTTCGGGGTGTTCGGCCACGAAGCCCAGGCGTCCGCTCACCCACCACATGGCGGCCACGGTCAGGCCGATGCCCAGGCCGGCCAGCAGGTTGTTGGCCTGGCGGAAATCGCGCGAGGCCAAGGCCCAGATCACCAGCGCACCGCCCACCACCAGAGCGGCCACCAGCCCGGCCTGGCCCGCACTCCAACCCAGGCCACTGGACAGCCAGTTGGGCAAGGCGCCACCGGCGGGCAGCTCAAACGCCACGCGGTCCACGGTGTTCACGCGCACCACGGCGAACACGCCGCGCAAGGTCATGAAAGCCGCCACACCCATGGCCAAGAACACCACCACGCCTTTGAGGCTGCCGCCACCGATGCGCACCAGGGTCTTGCTGCCGCAGCCCGAGCCCAGCACCATGCCGAAGCCAAAGAGCGCACCGCCCACCAGGGCCGACAGCCACACGATGCGTCCGGCGGTATAGAAAGATTGTTTGGGGTCGATCCAGCCCAGCGCGGCCATGCCATAGAAGCCGATGGCCGCCACGCCCACAGCCATGGCCCACATGCGCATGCGGGTCCAGTCGCCCATGTTGACGATGTCGCTGATGGCACCCATGGTGCAGAAATGGGTGCGTTGGGCGATGAAGCCGAAGACGGCGGCCACTGCGAAGGCCGCCCAGAGCACTTGGCTGTGCAGAGCGTTGAATTGGGCGAGTTCCATGGGCCGCGATTGTAGAAGGCCCGTCACCCCAGGCCCCAGGCTGGGGCCTCTGCGTCAACGCAGTCGGGTGAGGCGCTCGCGCGCGGCCACGGCCGCTTCCGATTGCGGGTATTTCTTCACCACGTCTTCCAGCGTGCGCCGGGCAGACTTGGTGTCCTTCAGCTCGACCTGGCTGTTGGCCAGGGCCAGCATGGCCTCGGGCGTGCGAGGGTGCTGCGGAAACTCGGTGACCATGCGCTGGTGTGTGGCCACAGCGTCTTTGTAGGCGCGGCTGGCGTACTGGGCATTGCCCTGCCAGTACAGCGCGGACGCGGTATACCCACTGCTGGGGTAGCGGCGCAGGAAGGCGGTGAAGGCGGTCGTGGAGGCGTCGAACTGCGACTTGCGCAGCGCGTCCATGGCGGCGTCGAAGTCGCGCTTTTCGGCCGGCTGCGCGGTGAATGCCTGGCCATCGAGTTCGACCTTGATCGGCTCGACCTGGCGCAGGCGTTCGTCAATGCCGGTCTGCACGTCTTTCTGGGCGCGCTGCAGTTCGGAGACTTCACGCGCCAGTTGTTCGTTTTGCCCACGCAGTCGCGCGATTTCGCCGCGCAGTTGCTCGATCTGGTTCGCCAGGTCCAGCAGGCTGCGCCGCGTGGCCGCGTCGTTCTCGCGCGAGTCATTGGCCGCTGCCTCGGCGGCCTGGCGGTTGGCGTCTACCTTCTGGCGCAGCTCGATGATGGCCTTGCGGGCCTCATCGTCACCAAACAGGGCATGGGCCTGCAAGGGCCACAGGGCGGACAAGGCCAGTGCGCCAGAGACGGCCAATGAAGCGAGCGAGCGGGACGGCGTGGGCATGTTCATCAGCGGTAGGTCAGTTCAACGCGGCGGTTCTTGGACCAGGCGGCTTCGTCGCCCCCCACTTGCGCGGGCTTCTCTTCACCAAAGCTCACGGCTTCCATCTGGGCTTCGCCCACGCCCAGCAGCGAGAGCGAACGGCGCACGGCCTCGGCGCGCTTCTGGCCCAGGGCCAGGTTGTATTCACGGCCACCGCGCTCGTCGGTGTGGCCTTCCAGGTTCACGCGGGCGCTGGGGTTGGCCTTCAGGTAACGGGCGTTGGCTTCCAGGGTGCCGGCGAATTCTTGCTTGACCTCGAAGCTGTCGTAGTCGAAGTACACGATGCGCTGCATGGCTTGCGGCTGGTTGCCGTTGGTACCGGGCACCTGCACGCCGGCCACGCCACGCTGGTCCACCCCACTGCCCTGGCCACCGGGGCCGCCAGCGCCATTGGCGGCGGTACCGGTGCGGTCAACCACGGGCACATCGTCGAGCTTGACGTTGGAGCCGCAAGCGGCCAGCAAGGCAGCGGAAAGAACGGCAGCCACCACGCCGACGCGGCGAGTGGTGAAGAGGGTCGAAACAGAGTTGAGGCTCATGATGGTTGAGGAAGTGAGGTGAACGAGAGGAGAACAACAACAGAAAACGGGCGCGGCGTCAGCGCAGGAAGGGCCCCCATTCGGGCTCCCGGATGTCGCCCTGCGAACCCGCCAGGCGGGTCTTGATGCGGCCGTCCACCGTGGTGGTCATGAGCGCCTCGCTGCCCTTGTCTCGGGTGGCGTAGATGATCATGCGGCTGTTGGGCAGGTAGCTGGGGCTTTCGTCGGCACTGGAATCGGTGAGCGCGCTCACGGTGCCACTGGCCAGGTCCATCACGTGCAGGCGGAAGGCCCCGTTGATGCGAGAGATGAAAGCCAGCCAACGGCCATCGGGGCTGGGCGCCGGCGAGATGTTGTAGTTGCCGTTGAACGTGAGGCGCTGGGGGCTGCCGCCGCTGGCGGGCATGCGGTAAATCTGCGGTGAGCCGCCACGGTCGCTCACGAAGAAGATGCTCTTGCCGTCGGCGCTGAACACCGGCTCGGTGTCAATGCTGCCGCTCTGGGTGAGGCGCCGAGGATCACCGCCGTTGGCGTCCATGGCGTAGATCTGGGCATTGCCCGAGAGCGACAGCGTGGCCACCAGGGTGCGGCCGTCAGGCGACCAGGTGGGCGCGCTGTTGGAGCCCTTGAAGTTGGCCAGCAGGCGGCGGCGGCCCGTGGCCACGTCGTGGGCGTAAATCACCGGCTTGCGTGCCTCGAAAGACACGTAAGCCAGTTGTGCACCACCGGGCGCCCAACTGGGGGAGATGATGGGCTCGGGGCTGGTGAGCGCGGCGCGGGCGTTGAAGCCGTCGGCATCGGCCACCCACAGGTTGTAGCGGGCACCGCCCTTGGTCACGTAAGCGATGCGGGTGGAGAACACGCCCTTCTCGCCGGTGAGCTTCTCGTAGATGTAGTCGGCGATGCGGTGAGCCGCCAAACGCAGGTCGGTACCAGGCACCGGGTAGCTCAGGCCCCCCAGGTCTTGCGCACGAACCACGTCCCACAGGCGAAAGCGCACATCGAAACGGCCGTCGGCCAGGCGCATCACGCTGCCGGTGAGCAGCGAGTCGGCACCACGGTCGCGCCATGGGCCCAGGTCAGGCCGGGAAGTTTCGTCCAGCCCACCGGTGATGGGCTCAACAAAGCGGAACTGACCACTGCGCTCCAGGTCGGCGCGAACGATGGCGGCGATGTTCTCGCTGGCCACGTCGTTGCCCCGGAAGCTGACGGCAGAAAACGGGAACTGCGTCAGGCCCACGCCCGCCACTTCCACGCGGAACTGCGCGTGGGCAGCGCCGAAGGGCATGGACAGCAGGGGGAGGGAAGACACCAAGCCAAGCGCGCGACGGCGCGGCATCCGGACAGACGGATCGGAGAAGGTCAAGTCGGGCATCCTGAGAGTGTCGTTGTGCCAGAAATAGGGACCAGGGCGGTCCGGCACGACCGGCCGATAATACCGGACGCGCCGGGCAGGCTCGTGACAAGATGTGATCGCAAGGCCCGGCTCACCCCAGCTTTTTCATGGATCGCCGCGCACCCAAAGGGTTCCCGCGACCGCCAGGCATCAGGACACCACGCTTTTGACCAACGCCCCAACGCCCCAACCGCCCCTGGGTGGCACGCTCTCTCAGCGCCTGCGGCGCGTGTGGCCGTATTTCCGCGGCGCCAAAACCGGCATCGTGCTGGCCGCCCTGGCCACGCTGGTGGGGGCCCTCACCGAACCGGCCATTCCCGCGCTGCTGCAAGGCCTGCTGGACAAAGGTTTCTCTGCTGGCCAAGTGCCGCTTTGGATGGTGCCGGTGGCGCTGATGGGCTTGTTTGGCATTCGCGGCATTGCCACCTTCGTGGCGCAGTACGCCCTGTCCTACACCGCCAGCCTGGGCATGCTCAACCTGCGCCGGGCCATGTTCGCCAAGCTCAATGAAGCGCGCATGACGCTGTTTGCCGACCAAAGTGCCAGCAAGCTCTCCAACACCCTGGTGTACGAGGTGCAGAACGGCTCGCAGATGCTGGTGTCGGCCTTCCTGACCCTGGCCAAGGACAGCCTGACCGTGGTCGCCCTCCTCGGCTACCTGCTCTACCTCAACTGGAAACTCACGCTGATCGTGCTGGCCGTGTTTCCGGGGCTGGTGCTCATCATGCGGGTGCTTTCGCGCCGGCTCTACAAGCTCACCCGCGCCAGCCAGCAAGCCACGGACGAGCTGGCCTACGTGGTGGAAGAAAACGCCCTGGCCCACCGCATGATCCGCCTGCACGGCGCACAAGAGCGCCAGGCGCAGCGCTTTGACCACCTCAGCGTGGCACTGCGCCGCCTCGCCCTGAAGTCCACCATCGCCATGGCGGCCATGACGCCACTCACGCAGATGCTGGCCGCCGCCGCTCTGTCGGCGGTGATCGCGGTGGCGCTGTGGCAGAGCAGCAGCAGCGGCGTGACCGTGGGCAACTTCGTCGGCTTCGTGACCGCGATGCTCATGCTCATCACGCCCATCCGGCACCTGGCAGAGATCAGTGGCCCGGTCACGCGTGGCCTGGCGGCGCTGGAGCGCGGCCTGGAACTCATCGAGACCACGCCTGTTGAGAGCAGCGGCGCCCACCGCGCCGAGCGTGTGGCGGGCGCGATTGCTCTCCAAGACGTGTGGGTGCGCTACCCCAGCAAGGGCGGCGGCAACGAGCAGGGGCATCACAGCCTGGCCTTGCGTGGCGTGAGCCTGGACATCCGCCCTGGCGAAGTGGTGGCTTTCGTGGGGCCCTCGGGGTCTGGCAAAACCACCCTGGTCAATTTGCTGCCGCGTTTTGTCGCCTTGGAGCGCGGCCAGGTCTTGCTGGACGGTGTTCCCTTGGCCGAATGGAACCTGAGCTGCTTGCGTCGCCAATTCGCCATGGTGAGCCAAGACGTGGTGATGCTCAATGACAGCCTGGCCGCCAACGTGGCCCTGGGCGAAGCCGATGGCCAGATTGACGAGGCCCGGGTGAAAGCCGCCCTGCGCTCGGCCAACCTGGGCGACCTGCTGGAGCGGCTGCCCGCCGGCATTCACAGCACCGTGGGCCACAACGCGGCCGAGCTGTCCGGGGGCCAGCGCCAGCGCCTGGCGATTGCACGGGCCATCTACAAGAACGCGCCCATCCTCATCCTGGACGAGGCCACCTCGGCGCTGGACAACGAATCCGAACGCCTGGTTCAAGAAGCCCTAAGCCGGCTGATGCAAGGCAGAACCACGCTCGTCATCGCCCACCGGCTGTCCACCATCGAGCACGCCGACCGGGTGGTGGTGCTGGCTGAGGGCCGCATCGTGGAGCAAGGCACACACGCCCACCTGGTGCGGGCCGATGGGCTCTATGCCCGCCTGCACGCGCAGGGCGCGGGCGGCGGCCCCGCCTGACGACTCAGCCTCAGAGCAGCACGATGTCGTACTGCTCTTGCGTCATGGTGTTCTCGCTCTGCAGCGAGATGGGCTTGCCGATGAAGTCTGAGAGGCCGGCCAGGTGTTGGCGCTCTTCGTCCAGAAACAACTCCACCACCTTGGGCGACGCCACCACGCGGAATTCGCGCGGGCTGAAGGCGCGGGCCTCACGCAAGATCTCACGCAGGATGTCGTAGCACACGCTGCGCGCGGTCTTCACCGTGCCCTTGCCGGCACAGGCGTCGCAGGGCTCACTCAGCACATGCGCCAGTGACTCGCGGGTGCGCTTGCGCGTCATCTCCACCAGGCCGAGTTGCGAGAAGCCGCCGATCATGGTCTTCACGCGGTCCCGAGCGAGTTGCTTGCGGAACTCGGTGAGCACCGCCTCGCGGTGGTCATCGCGGACCATGTCGATGAAGTCCACGATGATGATGCCGCCGAGGTTGCGCAACCGAAGCTGCCGCGCGATGGCCTGCGCGGCCTCCAGGTTGGTGCGGAACACCGTGTCGTCGAAATTGCGCGCCCCCACAAAGCCGCCCGTGTTCACGTCCACCGTGGTAAGGGCCTCGGTCTGGTCGATCACCAGGTAACCGCCTGACTTCAGGTCCACCCGCCGGCTGAGGGCACGGGCGATCTCTTCGTCGATGTTGTACAGGTCAAAGATGGGGCGCTCGCCACTGTAGTGCTGCAGCTTGGCCACCGTGTCGGGCATGTACTCGGCCGCAAAGGCGGTGAGAAGCGCGTGCTGCTCGCGCGAGTCGATGCGGATGGACTGGGTCTGCGCGCCCACCAGGTCGCGCAGCACGCGCTGCATCAGGTTCAGGTCTTCGTGCAGCAGCGTGGCCGGCGGCTGGCGCGAGGCGGCCTCTTTGATGCGCAGCCAGGTCTTGCGCAGGTAGGCCACGTCTTCGGTCAGCTCTTCGTCGCTGGCGTCTTCGGCATTGGTGCGCAGGATGAAGCCGCCGGTGGCCGAGCCATCGGTGGTGGCCGCGATGCGCAACACGCGCTGGCGCAGCGCCTCGCGCTGGGCGGGCGGAATCTTCTGCGACACGCCGATGTGGTTGTCCTGCGGCAAAAACACCAGCAAGCGCCCGGCGATGCTGATCTGCGCCGTCAGGCGCGCGCCCTTGGTCCCGATCGGGTCTTTGAGCACCTGCACCATCAGGGCCTGGCCCTCAAAGATCTGTTTCTCGATGGGCAGCACCGGGTTGGGCGCCAGCACCGGCGCCGCGCCATCGGCGGCTGAGGTTCGGGGCGCGGCGTGCTTGGCCTGGATGTTGGGCATCAGGTCGGCCACGTGCAGAAAGGCGGCGCGGTCCAGGCCGATGTCAATAAAGGCCGATTGCATGCCCGGCAGCACACGCGAGACCTTGCCCAGGTAGATGTTGCCCACCAGGCCTCGCTCCAGCGTGCGCTCCAGGTGCACCTCTTGCACGGCGCCCTGCTCTACCACCGCCACCCGCGTCTCCTGCGGCGACCAATTGATCAAGATGTCCTGGCTCATGGGGTGTGCCCGTCAGATAAGTTCGATGCCCGCCTGCCGCAGCAGTTGGGCGGTCTCGAAGGCCGGAAGGCCCACGATGCCAGGGTAGCTGCCGGTGATGCGGCTCACCCAAAGGGCCGCCTGTCCCTGGATGGCATAGGCACCCGCCTTGCCCATGGGTTCACCGCTGTCCACATAGCGGCGGATTTGCGCGGCGGTGAGCGGGGCAAACGTCACGGTGGACGCCGACAAGGCGGTCCAGCAGCGTTGGCCACGCGCCATCGGCTTGCCCACCGCCACGGCGGTGAGCACTCGGTGCGTGCGGCCGGACAGCTCGGTGAGCATGGCGCGGGCCTCTGCCGCATCGGCCGGTTTGCCCAGGATCCGCCGGCCAATCGCCACCGTGGTGTCGGCGCAAAGCACCGGCGCGGGCGGCAGGCCACGCTGCTTGAGCCTGGCCAAGGCCGCCTGCAGTTTCAAGTCGGTGACACGGCGCACGTAGGCGGCCGGGGCTTCGCCAGGCAGCACCACCTCCAGCGCCTCGGCGTCCTCCTCGGGTGCAGGCAACAAGGGCTCGCAGCGCAGGCCCCATTGCTCCAGCAACTGGCGCCGGCGCGGGCTTTGTGAGGCCAGGTAGATGAAATCGGAATCGCTCATTCGCGGTGATAGGGGTGGTGGGCGTTGATGGACCACGCCCGGTACAACTGCTCGATCAGCAGCACGCGCACCATGGCGTGCGGCAAGGTAAGGTCAGACAGGCGGATGCGCTGGTGGGCCGCGGCGCGCAGGGCCGGGTCAAGCCCGTCGGGGCCGCCGATGATGAGGGCCACGTCGTCGCCGCCGTGTTGCCACTGGGTGAGCTGCTGCGCCAGGGCCTGCGTGGTCAGCGCGGTGCCGCGCTCGTCCAGCACCACCATCCGGCAACCCTTGGGCAGGGCCGCCTCGATGCGCTCGCGCTCGGCCGCCATGAGCGTCTCGCGGGTCTTGCTGCCGCGCGGTTCGGTCTTGACGGTTTTGAGCTCGACCCGAAGGTCAGGGGGAAAGCGCTTGGCGTAATCGTCGTAGGCGGTCTGGGCCCAGTCGGGCACCTTCTGCCCGACCGCGACGATCACGAGCTTCATGCCTTGGCTTTGCTGGCCTTGGCGGCGGGCTTCTTGGCTGCCGGTTTGGCGCTGGTCTTCTTGGCCGCTGGTTTCTTGGCGGTGGGTTTGTTCACCACCAGCTTGGGCAGGTCAGCCTTGGGCTTGCTGGCCGAGGTCTTGCGAGCAGGCGCCTTCTTGGCAGCGGTGCCCGACTTGGCCGAGGCCTTGCCAGCGGCCGTCTTGGTGGCAGGCGCCTTCTTCGCGGGAGCCGACTTGGCCGCGGCGGCCTTGGCGGTCTTGCGGATCACGGCCTTGGCCGGCACAGCGGCGGCCTCTGCGCCACCCTCGTCCTTCTTGGTCGATTTCTTGGCCGCGGCCTTCTTGGCGGCGGCCGCTTTCTCTGCGCCCAGCTTCAGGCGAACGGGCTTGGCACCCCAGATCTCTTCGAGGCGGTAGTACTGGCGAATCACGGGTTGCATCACGTGGGCCACGGCCTGACCGCAGTCCACGATGATCCACTCGCCGTTTTCTTCGCCCTCAATGCGAGGCTTGTCGAAACCCGCATCCTTCACTGCGTCGCGCACGCTGGCCGCCAGGGCTTTGGTCTGCCGGTTGGAGGTGCCGCTGGCGATGATCACGCGCTCGAACAAAGGCGACATCTCTTCGGTGTTGAACACCACGATGTCTTGCCCCTTCACGTCCTCCAGCCCGTCGATGATGGCGCGCTGCAGTTTCTGGATGTCTTTTTTGACGGTGGTTTCGCTGGTCATGTAGGGGTTTGGTAAAGGTGGTGTTGCGAAATATAGCTTGCGACCGATGGCGGCACCAGCACATCCAGCCCATCGGCCGGCGCACCGGCAGACTGGGCGAGGCGCGCACGAACCGCTGTGGCGCTGACGGCTTGAAGTGGCATCACCAGGCGCCGGAACGGCAGATCAACCTGAGACAGGTCGGTTTCCTCGGGCGGCGCCATCAGCGCATCGGCGCCGATGTGGGCGGGACGGTTGGCCACGGCCAAGGTGGCGAGATCCACCACCTCTTGCCACCGCACCCAGGTTTTAAAGGCCAGCAACTGGTCGGCACCGAGCACCAAGAACAGTTCGGCCCGTGGGTATTCGCCCCGCAACTCAGCCAGGGTGTCCGCGGTGTAACTGGGGCCGGCGCGGTGAATTTCCCGCTCGTCGATGACCACGCCGGGCAAGTCGTCGAACGCCAGGCGGCACATGGCCACGCGGTGCTCGGCCGGCGACAAGGTGCGGGTTTTGTGCCACGCCATGCCAGTGGGCAAGACGTGCAGCCGGTCCAACGCGAGTTGCTGCAGCGCCGCCTCGGCCAACGCCCGGTGGGCGCCGTGGGGCGGATCAAAAGCGCCGCCAAACATGCCAATGCGCCGCGGCGCTTGCGCGTCGTCGCCCATCAGACCCAATCCCGGCGCACCAGGAACTCGCGGTACAGACGGTCTTCGGGCGTGCCGGGCTTCGTCTGGCGGTTGTAGGCCCAGCTCACCAGCGGCGGCATCGACAACAGAATGGATTCCGAGCGCCCGCCCGACTGAAGGCCGAAGTGCGTGCCCCGGTCCCAAACCAGGTTGAACTCGACGTAGCGGCCACGGCGGTAAAGCTGGAAGCTGCGCTCACGCTCGCCGAATGGCGTGTGCTTGCGGCGATCGACGATGGGCAGGTAGGCGTCAAGAAAAGCATCGCCTACCGCACTGGTCATGGCAAAACTGCCGTCAAAGCCCAACTCGCTGAAGTCGTCGAAGAACACCCCGCCAATGCCGCGCTGTTCGTCGCGATGCTTGAGGTAGAAGTACTCGTCGCACCAGGTTTTGAAACGCGGGTACTTGTCCACCCCGAACGGATCGAGCGCGGTCTTGCAGGTCTGGTGGAAATGCACCGCGTCTTCTTCAAAGGGGTAGTAGGGGGTGAGGTCCATGCCACCGCCGAACCAGTAAACCGGCTCTTGCCCGGCCGGTTTGGCGGCGATCATGCGCACGTTCATGTGCACCGTGGGCACATACGGGTTCTGCGGATGGAACACCAGCGAGACACCCATGGCCTCGAAAGGCGCACCGGCCAGCTCAGGGCGGTGCTGCGTGGCCGAGGGCGGCAGTTGCGGCCCCTTCACATGGGAGAAGCCGCAACCGGCGCGCTCGAAAAGGGCGCCCCCCTCCAGAATCTGCGTAATGCCCGAGCCTTGCAGGCGCTCGCCGGCGGGCTTGGTCCATTCATCCACCACGAACTTGCCGCCGTCCACTTGGGACACAGCACTGGTGATGCGATCTTGCAAATCGGTGAGGTACTGTCTCACCAGGTCGGTGTTGTCGATGTCCATGAAGTCTCACCCTATCGGCTTGTGGGGCCGCCGACAAGCGTGGCGGCCCTGAGCCCGGCACAGACGGTGCGGGCTCGCTCGATGCGTTCTCGGTTGTGGCGCCTTGCAGCGAAGGCGATCAAAGTGCTCGGTACCCGATGTCCCGGCGGCACTGCTGGCCGTCGAAATGAATGGCATCGACCACCTCGTAGGCCCGGCGCTGTGCCTGGGCCACGCTGTCGGCAAGCGCCGTCACGCACAACACACGCCCTCCCGATACCACCACCGAACCGTCTTGTTCGGCGGTGCCGGCGTGGAACACCACGCGGTCGGCCTCATCGGCGGGCAAGCCGGTGATGGCGTCGCCCTTGCGGGGAGTGAGGGGATAACCGTGCGCCGCCATCACCACGCCCAGCGCCACGCGCGGGTCCCAATCGAGTTGCACGCGATCGAGTTCGCCACGGGTGGCGGCCAACAGCACCTGAGCAAAGTTGCTGCGCAGGCGCATCATGATCGGCTGGGTTTCCGGGTCACCCATGCGGCAGTTGAATTCCAGCGTCTTCACCGCGCCGTCGCGGGTGATCATGAGACCGGCGTAAAGGAAGCCGGTGTAGGGGATGCCATCGGCCTTCATGCCTCGCATGGTGGGCAGGATCACCTCTTCCATGGCACGCTGGTGCACGGCCGGCGTCACCACCGGCGCGGGCGAATAGGCGCCCATGCCGCCCGTGTTGGGGCCTTGATCGGCGTCGAGCAGGCGCTTGTGGTCCTGGCTGGTGGCCAGGGCCAGGGCGTGCTCGCCGTCGCACAGCACGATGAAGCTGGCTTCTTCGCCTTCCAGAAATTCCTCGATCACCACGCGGGCGCCGCCCTCGTTGTGGGCCACGCCCAGCTTGTTGTCGAGCAGCATGAAGTCAATGGCTTCATGGGCTTCGGCCAGCGTCAGGGCCACGACCACGCCCTTACCAGCGGCCAGGCCGTCGGCCTTCACCACGATGGGGGCACCCTTGGCGTCCACGTAGGCATGGGCCTGCTGCGGGTCGGTGAAGGTCTCGTACTCGGCCGTGGGGATGCCGTGGCGTTTCATGAAGGCCTTGGAGAAGGCCTTGGAGCTTTCCAGTTGCGCGGCGGCCTGGGTGGGCCCGAAGATGGCCAGGCCATGGGCGCGGAACTCGTCCACCACACCTGCGGCCAGCGGCGCCTCTGGCCCCACCACGGTCAGCGCAACGCCTTCGCGCTGTGCCCACTCGCGCAGCGCCACCTTGTCGGTGATGGGCAGGTTTACCAGTTGCGCATCGCGAGCGGTGCCGGCGTTGCCGGGCGCAACGAACACCTGGCTGACGCCTTCCGATTGCTTCAGGCGCCAGGCCAAAGCGTGCTCGCGGCCACCGCCGCCAATGACTAGAACCTTCATTCGTTGATCTCGGCGTTGTGGAACACGTTTTGCACGTCGTCCAGGTCTTCCAGCACGTCCAGCAGCTTTTGCATGCGGGCCGCGTCGTCGCCCGACAGGGCAATGGTGTTTTCGGCGCGCATGGTCACCTCGGCCAGCTCGGGCTTGAGGCCAGCCGCCTCCAGCGCGTTCTTCACGGCCTCAAAGTCGCTGGGCGCGGTCAGCACCTCAATAGCGCCTTCCTCGTCGGTGATCACGTCTTCGGCGCCCGCTTCCAGCGCCACTTCCATCACTTTGTCTTCGCTGGTGCCCGGCGCAAAAACCAACTGACCGCAGTGCTTGAACTGAAACGACACCGAGCCTTCGGTGCCCAGGTTGCCACCGTGCTTGCTGAGTGCATGCCGCACCTCGGCCACGGTGCGCACGCGGTTGTCCGTCATGGTGTCAATGATCACCGCGGCCCCGCCGATGCCATAACCCTCGTAGCGAATCTCTTCCAGCGTGAGCCCCTCCAGCGTGCCGGAGGCCTTGTCCACGTTGTACTTGATGCGATCGGCCGGCATGTTGGCGGCCTTGGCCTTTTCGATGGCCAGGCGCAGGCGCGGGTTCATCGCCGGATCGCCGCCACCCTGGCGAGCCGCCACGGTGATTTCACGAATGACCCGGGTCCAGATCTTTCCGCGCTTCTCGTCCTGACGGCCCTTGCGGTGTTGAATGTTCGCCCATTTGCTGTGTCCGGCCACGAATTTGTCCTTTTGCCTGTTAGGCTTTGATCTGAACGTAACCCGCGATTTTACGATTCCACCGACAGCGAGGATTCCGCCATGGCACAAGCGATGCCAATCGCCCTGAACGCAAGCACCACCTGCGAACTTCTGCCCGCCTTGGCCAACCGCCACGGCCTCATCACCGGGGCCACCGGCACCGGCAAGACCGTTACCCTTCAGCGCCTGGCCGAGCAGTTCTCTCGTCAAGGCGTGCCGGTCTTCCTGGCCGACATCAAAGGCGACCTCACCGGCATCAGCCAGACTGGCCAGATCGGCGCCAAGCTGGCGGCGGTGCTCAAGGAACGTGGCGTGCCCCTGCCCGACCCGGTGGCCTGCCCCACCACCCTGTGGGACGTGTTCGGGGAACAAGGCCACCCGGTGCGCGCCACCGTGAGCGACATGGGCCCGCTGCTGCTGGCGCGCATGCTCAACCTCAACGACACGCAGGCAGGCGTGCTCAACCTGGTCTTCAAGATCGCCGACGACAACGGTCTGCTGCTGCTCGACATGAAAGACCTGCGGGCGTTGCTGCAGCACGTGGGCGACAACGCCAAGCAGTTCACCACCGAGTACGGCAACATCAGCGCCGCCTCCGTTGGCGCCATCCAGCGCGGCCTGCTGCAAATCGAGCAGCAAGGCGGCGACCGCTTCTTCGGCGAGCCCATGCTCGACATCCAGGACTTCATGCAAACCGTCGACGGCATGGGGGTGATCAACATCCTGGCCGCCGACAAGCTGCTGAACTCCCCCCGGCTGTACGCCACCTTCCTGTTGTGGATGCTGTCCGAGCTGTTCGAAACCCTCCCGGAAATTGGCGACCCCGACAAGCCCAAGCTGGTGTTCTTCTTCGATGAGGCCCACTTGCTGTTCGACGAGGCACCCAAGGTGCTGGTGGAGCGCATCGAGCTGGTGGTGCGCCTGGTGCGCTCCAAGGGCGTGGGCGTGTACTTCGTCACCCAGAACCCGCTGGACATCCCCGACAGCGTGCTCGGCCAACTGGGCAATCGCGTGCAGCACGCGCTGCGCGCCTTCACGCCGCGCGACCAGAAAGCCGTCAAAGCCACCGCCGAGACCATGCGTCCCAAGGCTGGACTCAACATCGAAGCCGCCATCACCGAACTGGCGGTGGGCGAGGCCCTGGTGAGCCTGCTGGACGCCAAGGGCCGGCCCACCGAAACCGAACGCGCCTATGTGATCCCGCCGGGCAGCCAGATTGGCCCCATCACGCCCGAGCAACGCCAGCAACTGCTGCGCGATTCGCTGGTGGCCGGCACCTACGAAAAGGTGCTGGACCGTGAAAGCGCGTACGAGGTGCTGCAGGCCCACGCCGGCAAGCGCCAGACCAGCGAACCGGAGGCTGAGGGCCAGCCCAAGACCCCACGCGTGCCCGGCGCCACGGCGCCGCAGACCGAAGAAGGCGGCATCGGCAGCATGATCAACGAGGCCCTGTTTGGCCGTACCGGCCCGCGCGGCGGCCAATACGATGGACTGGTGCAAACCATGGCCAAAACGGCGGCCCGCACCGTGGCCAGCAACCTGGGGCGCCAGTTGGTGCGCGGCGTGTTGGGCGGTCTGCTCGGCGGCAGCAAGCGCCGCTGAACGCCTGCAAGAAGGGCCTTGCGCCCAACAGCAAAAAGCCCGGCAGTGCCGGGCCTTTTGCTGGAGCAAGCGCTGCCTTGGTCAGACCTCGGTGGCCTCTTCCGGCTTGGCCTTGCCTTCCTTCTTGGACAAAGGCTGAATGTCCAGGTTGACCTCCTGGGTCTCCTTGCCGTCCTCGCCCAACTTGGTCACCAAGTCCACCGTCAGGCGACCGCCGTCGGTCAACCGACCGAAGAGCAGTTCGTCCGCGAGGGCCCGGCGAATCGTGTCCTGGATCAGGCGCTGCATCGGCCGCGCACCCATCAACGGATCGAAGCCCTTCTTGGCCAGGTGCTTGCGCAGCGTGTCGGTGAAGGTGACCTCCACCTTCTTCTCGGCCAACTGGGTTTCGAGCTGCAACAGGAACTTGTCCACCACGCGCAGGATGATGTTCTCATCCAGCGCCTTGAAGCTGACGATGGCGTCCAGGCGATTGCGGAACTCGGGCGTGAACAGGCGCTTGATGTCGGCCATCTCGTCGCCCGCCTCGCGCGGGTTCGTGAAGCCGATGGTGGCCTTGTTCATCGTCTCGGCGCCCGCGTTCGTGGTCATGATGATGATCACGTTGCGGAAGTCGGCCTTGCGCCCGTTGTTGTCGGTGAGCGTGCCGTGGTCCATTACCTGTAGCAGCACGTTGAAGATGTCCGGGTGCGCCTTCTCGATCTCGTCGAGCAGCAGCACGCAGTGCGGCTTCTTCGTGATGGCCTCGGTCAGCAGGCCGCCCTGGTCAAAGCCCACATAACCCGGAGGCGCGCCGATCAGGCGGCTCACGGCATGGCGCTCCATGTACTCCGACATGTCGAAGCGAATCAGGTCAATGCCCATGATGTAGGCCAGCTGCTTGGCGGCCTCGGTCTTGCCCACACCAGTGGGGCCGCTGAACAGGAAGGCTCCAATCGGCTTGTCGGCCTTGCCCAGGCCCGAGCGCGCCATCTTGACGCTGGCGGCCAGCACCTCAAGCGCCTTGTCCTGGCCGAACACCACGCTCTTGAGGTCGCGCTCCAGCGTCTGCAGCTTGCCGCGGTCATCGTTGGACACGTTGGCGGGCGGAATGCGGGCGATCTTTGCCACGATCTCTTCCACCTCGTTCTTGCCGATGGTCTTCTTGCGCTTGCTCGGCGCGAGGATGCGCTGGGCAGCGCCGGCCTCGTCGATCACGTCAATGGCCTTGTCGGGCAGGTGGCGGTCGTTGATGTACTTGGCCGACAACTCGGCGGCGGCCTGCAGAGCAGCCACGGCGTACTTCACGTTGTGGTGCTCTTCAAAGCGGCTCTTCAGGCCCTTGAGGATGTCAACCGTCTGCTCGACGGTCGGCTCCACCACGTCCACCTTCTGGAAGCGACGGCTCAGGGCGGCGTCTTTCTCAAAGATGCCACGGTACTCAGTGAAGGTGGTCGCGCCAATGCACTTGAGCTGGCCACTGGACAGCGCCGGCTTGAGCAGGTTGGACGCGTCCAGGGTGCCGCCCGATGCGGCGCCCGCACCAATCAAGGTGTGGATCTCGTCGATGAACAGCACCGCATTGGGCTTGTCCTTGAGGGACTTGAGCACGCCCTTGAGGCGCTGCTCGAAATCGCCGCGGTACTTGGTGCCCGCCAGCAGCGCACCCATGTCCAGCGAGTACACCACGGACTCGGCCAAGATCTCGGGAACGTCTCCCTGGGTGATGCGCCAGGCCAAGCCTTCGGCAATGGCGGTCTTGCCCACGCCGGCCTCGCCCACGAGCAGCGGGTTGTTCTTGCGACGACGGCACAGAATCTGAATGACGCGCTCGACCTCGTAGTCGCGGCCAATGAGCGGGTCGATCTTGCCCTCTTTGGCGGCCTGGTTCAGGTTCTGGGTGAACTGCTCCAGCGGAGAGGCTTTCTCGTTGCTCTTGGCCTCGGCGGCCTCCTCGTTGTCGGCCGCGCTTTCGCCGGGCTTGGAAGCCTCTGGCGGATCGCTCTTGCGAATGCCGTGCGCAATGAAATTGACCACGTCGAGGCGGGTCACGCCCTGCTGGTGCAGGTAGTACACGGCATGCGAGTCCTTCTCGCCAAAAATGGCCACCAGCACGTTGGCACCGGTCACCTCTTTTTTGCCGTTACCTGTGGACTGCACATGCATGATGGCGCGTTGAATGACGCGCTGGAAACCCAGGGTGGGCTGGGTGTCCACCTCGTCGGTGCCGGCCACCTGGGGGGTGTTGTCCTTGATGAAGGTGGTCAGCGACTTGCGCAGGTCGTCGATGTTGGCCGAGCAGGCACGCAGCACCTCGGCGGCGCTGGGGTTGTCGAGCAGGGCGAGCAACAAGTGCTCGACGGTGATGAATTCGTGCCGTTGCTGCCGGGCTTCCACAAAAGCCATGTGCAGGCTGACTTCAAGTTCTTGGGCAATCATGGGCACGTCCTTTGGCTAAGAGAGTGAACGAGATCGACTTTACCGGGATGCGAAAGTCTGGATACGGTCCAAGATGGGGGGATTTGCGGCTTATTCAACAGGTTCGCTCAGGCATTGAAGGGGGTGCCCGGCGGCCCGGGCGGCTTGCAAGACCTGGTCTACCTTGGTGCTGGCCACGTCGCGTGAATACACACCACATATGCCTTTGCCCTCAAGGTGAATCTTCAACATGATCTGGGTGGCAGTCTCCCGGTCTTTGCCAAAGAATTCCTGGATGACATGCACCACGAACTCCATGGGTGTGAAATCGTCGTTGAGCAGCACCACCTGGTACATCTGCGGCGGCTGGATGCGCTGTGCGCGGCGCTCCAACACCACCGCGTCGTCGCGCCCCACACTGGGCGGCGCCGCGGGAATCTCGGGTTTTTTGGGGGTCTGGGCAACCATGAAAACCATTCTAGCGGCCGGCATCGGGCCCGCACGCCGTGCGGGATTGAAAAGACACAGGCGTGACGCGGGATGTAAAAAAGCCCCCGAGGAAAAGCCTACGGGGGCCTGCAATCGCGCGACTGCTTGTTACATGTTGTCGATCATCACCTGACCAAAACCTGAGCAACTCACCTGCTCGGCGCCTTCCATCAGGCGGGCGAAATCGTAGGTGACTCGCTTGGACTGGATCGACCGCTCCATGGACTGAATGATCAGGTCTGCGGCCTCTTTCCAGCCCATGTGCCGCAACATCATCTCGGCCGAGAGGATTTCCGAGCCCGGGTTGACATAGTCCTTGCCGGCGTACTTTGGCGCCGTGCCGTGGGTGGCCTCGAAGCAGGCCACCGAGTCGCTCATGTTGGCGCCCGGGGCGATGCCGATACCGCCCACCTGGGCGGCCAGGGCGTCGGAGATGTAGTCGCCATTCAGGTTGAGCGTGGCGATCACCGAGTACTCGGCCGGGCGCAACAGAATTTGCTGTAGGAAGGCGTCGGCGATCACGTCCTTGACGATGATGTCGCGGCCGGTGCGCGGGTTTTTCAGGCGGCACCATGGCCCGCCATCGATCGGCTCAGCACCGAACTCCCGCTGGGCCAGGGCATAGCCCCAGTCGCGGAAGGCGCCCTCGGTGAACTTCATGATGTTGCCCTTGTGCACCAGGGTCACGCTGGGTTTGTCGTGGTCAATCGCGTACTGGATGGCCTTGCGCACCAGACGCTCGGTTCCCTCGATGGACACCGGCTTGACGCCAATACCCGAGGTGTCGGGGAAGCGGATCTTGGTCACGCCCATTTCCTCTTGCAGGAAACGGATGAGCTTTTTCGCCTTGTCCGACTGGGCCTCGTACTCGATGCCGGCATAAATGTCCTCCGAGTTTTCTCGGAAGATGACCATATTGGTCTTCTCGGGCTCCTTCAGCGGCGAAGGTACGCCCTTGAAGTACTGCACGGGCCGCAAACACACATACAGATCCAGCTCTTGGCGCAAGGCCACATTGAGCGACCGAATGCCACCACCCACTGGCGTGGTCAGCGGCCCCTTGATCGACACGACGTAGTCCTTGATGGCGTGCAACGTCTCATCGGGCAACCAGACATCGGGGCCGTAGATGCGAGTGGCCTTCTCGCCAGCAAAGACCTCCCTCCAGCGAATGCGGCGCGTCTCGCCGTAGGCCCGCTGCACCGCGGCATCGACCACTTTGAGCATCACCGGCGTGATGTCCACCCCGGTGCCATCACCCTCAATGAACGGAATGATGGGCTCGTTGGGCACGTTCAGTGTCATATCGGCATTGACCGTGATCTTCTGGCCTTCTGCAGGTACCTGGATGTGCTTGTACATGGAGGATTTGTGTCGAAAGTGAAAAGCTATGGAGGTTCGGCGCGGGCACGTGCCGGCCCGTCGCGAGGCTGGCGCATTCTAGGACCTGGGGCCAGGGCCTTGCTGCCACCTGGGCGTCCCTGCCCGACACGTCACTGCTGCGCGATCCCCGACAATGCGGCCGTGCGCAACCCTACCCTTTGCACCATGACCCGCCATCTGCCCCGCTTGCTCGCCCTCTTTCTCACCTCGGCAACTGCCCTGCTCGCCTCTGGCGCCTGGGCGCAGGAAGGCCCACAGACCGGTCTGCCACGCGTAGAAATGACAGCCGGCATGCACCGCATCCAGGCCCAGGTAGCCAGCACCCCGCAGCAGCGCGCCATTGGCCTGATGCACCGCCGCGAGATGCCCACCAACGAAGGCATGCTGTTCGTGTTCGAACAGCCTGGCACCCAGTGTTTCTGGATGAAGAACACCCTGCTGCCGCTCACTGCCGCCTTCGTTGCGGATGACGGCACGGTCGTCAATCTGGCCGACATGAAGCCCCAAAGCCTGGACTCGCACTGTTCGGCCAAGCCGGTGCGCTATGTGCTGGAAATGCACCAGGGATGGTTTGCCAAGCGCGGCATCCAGGCCGGGCAGCGTTTGCGCGCGCCCTTCTTTGACGGCAACCGCTAAGCCGACTCAACAGCGATCAACAAGAAAAAACGCCCCGCCGAGCGTCAACCCGGCGGGGCGTTTTGCTGTCAAAACCTGACGATCAGGCCAGCTTTGCCAGCGCGGCGTTGAAGGTCTGGCTGGGGCGCATCACGGCTTCCAGCTTGGCGGTGTCGGGCAGGTAGTAGCCGCCGATGTCCACGGCCTTGCCCTGCACCGAGTTCAGTTCCTCCAGGATCTTGGCCTCATTGGCAGCCAGTTCCTGGGCAATCGCGCCGAACTTGGCGGCCAGCTCGGCGTCTTCGGTCTGGGTGGCCAGTTCCTGGGCCCAGTACAGCGAGAGGTAGAACTGGCTGCCGCGGTTGTCGAGCTGACCGGTCTTGGGCGACGGGTTCTTGTTGTTGTCCAGCAGCTTGCCGGTGGCGGCATCCAGCGTCTTGGCCAACAGCTTGGCGCGGGCATTGCCGTTCTTGATGCCGAGGTCTTCCAGCGACACGGCCAACGCCAGGAATTCGCCCAGCGAGTCCCAGCGCAGGTGGTTTTCTTCCACCAACTGCTGCACGTGCTTGGGAGCCGAGCCACCAGCGCCGGTCTCGTACATGCCACCGCCAGCCATCAGCGGCACGATGGACAGCATCTTGGCCGAAGTGCCCAGTTCCATGATGGGGAACAGGTCGGTGAGGTAGTCGCGCAGGATGTTGCCGGTGGCGCTGATGGTGTCCAGGCCGCGGATCACGCGCTCCAGGGTGTAACGCATGGCGCGCACCTGGCTCATGATTTGGATGTCCAGACCCGTGGTGTCGTGCTCGTGCAGGTACATCTTGACCTTGGTGATGAGCTGGGCTTCGTGCGGACGGTAGGCATCGAGCCAGAACACCACCGGCATGCCGGAATTGCGAGCGCGGGTCACGGCCAGCTTGACCCAATCGCGGATCGCGGCGTCCTTCACCTGGCACATGCGCCAGATGTCGCCGGCTTCCACGTTCTGGCTCATCAGCACCTCACCGGTGTCGAGGTCGGTGATGTTGGCCACGCCGTCTTCGGGGATCTCGAAGGTCTTGTCGTGCGAGCCGTATTCCTCAGCCTGCTGGGCCATCAGGCCCACGTTGGGCACAGTGCCCATGGTCTTGGGGTCAAACGCGCCGTGCCACTTGCAGAAGTTGATGATCTCTTGGTAGATGCGGGCGAAGGTCGACTCGGGCATCACGGCCTTCACGTCCTTCAGGCGACCATCGGCGCCCCACATCTTGCCGCCATTGCGGATCATGGCCGGCATCGAGGCGTCCACGATGATGTCGTTGGGCGAGTGGAAGTTGGTGATGCCCTTGGCGGAATCCACCATGGCCAGCTCTGGGCGGTGCTCGTGGCAGGCGTGCAGGTCGCGCTTGATCTCCTCTTGCTTGCTCTGCGGCAGCGTGGCGATCTTCTCGTAGAGATTGGCCATGCCGTTGTTCACGTTCACGCCCAGTTCGTCAAAGAGCTTGCCGTGCTTCTCGAAGGCTTCCTTGTAGAAGATCTTCACGCAGTGGCCGAACACGATGGGGTGCGAGACCTTCATCATGGTGGCTTTCACGTGCAGCGAGAACATCACGCCGGTCTTGCGGGCGTCTTCGATCTCTTTTTCGTAGAAGGCCAGCAGGGCCTTCTTGCTCATGAACATGCTGTCGATCACCTCGCGGTCCAACAGGGAGACCTTGGGCTTGAGCACGATGGTCTTGCCACTCTTGGTGATCAGCTCCATCTTCACGTCACGGGCGCGGTCCAAGGTCATGGACTTTTCGCCGTGATAGAAGTCGCCGTGGTGCATGTGGGACACGTGGGTGCGCGAGGCCTGGCTCCACTCGGCCATGCTGTGCGGGTTCTTGCGGGCGTACTCTTTCACGGCCTTGGGCGCGCGGCGGTCGGAGTTGCCTTCACGCAGAACCGGGTTCACGGCAGAGCCCAGCACCTTGGCGTAGCGGGCGCGAATGGCCTTGTCTTCGTCGGACTTGGGGTCTTCAGGGAAGTTGGGGATGTTGTAGCCCTTGGCCTGCAGCTCCTTGATGGCCGTGGTGAGCTGGTTCACCGACGCGCTGATGTTGGGCAGCTTGATGATGTTGGCGTCAGGCTGCAGGGTCTTCTTGCCCAGGTCGGCCAACACGTTGGGCACGCGCTGCGCCTCGGTCAGGAACTCGGGGAACTCACCCAGGATGCGGCCAGCCAGGGAAATGTCGGCGTCGGCCACCTCGATGCCCGCCGGGGCGGTGAAGGCACGCACGATGGGCAGGAACGACGCCGTCGCCAGGCGCGGTGCCTCATCGGTCAAGGTGTAAATGATGGTGGGATGCTGGGAACTCATGGTTTATCTCCGAAAGTGTGTCCGGTCATTCACCGGGTTTCTGAACCGATGCCCGTTGTGCGCGCGATCTGCTCGGCAAACGCCTGATTTTGCGACGACGCGCGCAGCATCCCCCCCATTTTTTGAACTCGATTCCCACAATGCAAAAAATTCACCGCCATCGGGACAAATTTTTTTCCAGCCTCCAACCCGAAAGACCCTCCTTGTCCGCCTGTTGAACACAACGAACCAAGAAAAAAGGCCCAAGGGGCATGTCCCTTGGGCCTTGTTTGAGGTCGAACCGACCAGATCGATCAGGCGAAGTTTTGTTCGGCGAAGGACCAGTTGACCAGCTTGTCCAGGAAGGTCTCGACGAACTTCGGGCGCAGGTTGCGGTAGTCGATGTAGTAGGCGTGCTCCCACACGTCCACGGTGAGCAGTGCCTTGTCGGCGGTGGTCAGCGGGGTGCCGGCCGCGCCGGTGTTCACGATGTCCACCGAGCCGTCGGCCTTCTTCACCAGCCAGGTCCAGCCCGAGCCGAAGTTGCCCACGGCGCTCTTCACGAAGGCTTCCTTGAAGGCGGCATAGCTGCCCCACTTGGCGTTGATGGCCGCGGCCAGCGCACCGGTGGGCTCACCGCCGCCGTTGGGCTTCATGCAGTTCCAGAAGAAGGTGTGGTTCCAGATCTGGGCGGCGTTGTTGTAGATGCCGCCAGAGGACTTCTTCACGATTTCTTCGAGCGACAGGCTCTCGAACTCGGTGCCCTTTTGCAGGTTGTTGAGGTTCACCACATAGGCGTTGTGGTGCTTGCCGTGGTGGTACTCGAGGGTTTCGCGGCTGTAGTGCGGAGCCAGGTCGTCCAGGCCATAGGGCAGCGGGGGCAGGGTGTGTTCCATGTGTTCCTCTGGGGTTCTTGTGGTAAGGAAGGCGCATTGTAGGCACGACAAGCAACACCGCACTCAGTGAGGCGATTGCTCGTCCGCCCTGACCTCACTCGCAAACTCACCATTGGCCACGCGCACCCGCAAGCGGTCGCCAGGCTTCACCTGCTCGACACGCACCACCGTGTGGCCAGTCTCGTCGGTCACCAAGGCGAAGCCACGCTCCAGCACCAACTGAGGGTCAAGCATCTTCAAGGCGGTCTCGGCGCGTTGCAGGCGGTGTTCTTGGCCCAGCATGGCCGACCTGATTGAGGCCGGCAGGGCGCGGGCCATCACATCCAGTCTGGCCTGCCCTTTCTGGGCCCGCTGGCGAACGGCCGCTTGAAGGCGATGCTCCAGGGACGCGAGTTCTCGTTGGGCCAAGTGCAGTCGGCCTGACGGGCGGCCCAAACGCTGAGCCAGTCGATCCAGTCGCTGGGCGCGAACATCAAGCATGGCCCAAGAGGCGCTGCCCAGCCGCTCGGCCCAATAGGCCAACTCCTGCAAGCGCCGCTGCCGATCCGGGGCGCACATCTCGGCTGCCGCGGTGGGAGTGGGCGCCCGGAGGTCAGCCGCGAAGTCGGCCAGGGTGAAGTCGGTCTCGTGCCCCACTCCCACCACCACCGGCATGGGCGCCCGAGTGATGGCACGCACCACCTCGGGGTCGTTGAACGACCACAGGTCTTCCAGCGAACCGCCGCCCCGCACCAGCAACAGCACGTCACACTCAGCCCGTCGATAGGCGCTCTCCAAAGCCGCCACGATCTCGGCTGGCGCCTGGGCCCCCTGAACCGAGGCGGGATACACCACCACGGGCAGATGCGGCACTCGGCGCCTGAGCGCCGTGGCCACGTCGCGAAGGGCTGCGGCCCCGAGCGAGGTGACCACGCCGATGCGGTGTGGCTGCAGAGGCAGCGGCCGCTTGCGGGCAGCCTCGAACAGGCCCTCGGCTTCAAGCTGAGCCTTGAGCTTCAGAAACTGCTCGAACAAGGCGCCCTGCCCCGCCACCGCCATCGAGTCAACGATGAGTTGCAAGTCGCCCCGGGGGCCATACACGTCCAGCTTGCCCCGCACCTGCACCCGCATGCCATCGCGCGGCGCAAACGCCAGTTGATCGGCCGCGCGGCGGAACATGGCGCACCGCATCTGTCCGGCTTCATCCTTTAGGGAGAAGTAGCAGTGCCCGCTGGCGGCGCGCGAAAAGCCGGAAATCTCGCCCTGCACGGCCACCGGGTTGAACCTGGCCGCCAGCGTGTCAGCGATGGCGCGCACCAAGGGGCCAACGGCCCAGACGCGACCCGGCTGCGCTGGCGAATTCGTCTCAAAGTGTTCAAACATGCCGGTTTCCAAGGGGAATATGTCCACAAGGCCGCAAGAGGCCTTGCTTTCTTCTGGTGGAGCTTGCTCCGCTCGGGTTGAGCGAGAAGTCCGTTGATTTCAATGCATTTTGGAGTGCCCAAAAAGCGGGCAAACCACTCAGAGCCGCATCAGGCGTGGCTTGCCGATGCTTGTTCTCAAGGATCTTCACAAAGTTATCCACAGAATCTGTGAATGATCCACAGCGATCCGTCGCACCGGGCAGATCCCCTGTCAGACCCTCTGGCGAGCGAGCACCGCAGTCGGCACGAGGGCTGCGCCATAATCCGTCGACTCATGACACCGCCTACGACGGCGGCCCCAGCCTGGAGCCCTGATTTGCTTTCGATCATACAAGCCGCGGGTTGGCCAATCTGGCCCCTCATTCTCTGTTCCGTGCTCGCTTTGGCCCTCGTCATCGAGCGGTTCGCCAGCCTGAAAACCAGCAAAATCGCACCGCCCAAGCTGCTGGATGAAGCCATCATGGTCTCGCGCAACGGCGTGCCCAATGGTGACGTGGTCAACCAGCTGGAGCAGAACTCCCTTCTGGGCGCTGTACTCGCCGCCGGCTTTCGCGCCATCAGCGCCAACCCCCGCGCCTCTGAAGACGACGTGCGAGCCAGTCTTGAAGGCGCCGGGCGCCAAGCCGCCGCCCAGTTGCAGCGATACCTGGGCGCCCTGGCCACGATCGCGTCAGCAGCGCCCCTGCTCGGTCTGCTGGGCACCGTGATCGGCATGATCGAGATCTTCGGCTCGCAGGCGGGCACCGGACTCACGCCCGGCGGCGGCAACCCTGCCCAGCTCGCCCACGGCATCTCGATTGCGCTCTACAACACCGCATTCGGACTCATCGTCGCCATTCCGGCCCTGATCTTCTGGCGCTATTTCCGCGCCCGGGTGGACGACTTCCTGTTGACGATGGAACTGGCCGCCGAGCGATTCGCCCGGCACTTGGTGAGCCTGCGCAAGGCCTGACCCGACACCGCATCCGTCACCATGAACTTTCGCCCCGGTTCCCGCGAAGAGCCCGAGATCAACCTGATCCCGTTCATCGACATCCTGCTGGTGGTGCTCATCTTTCTTGTGCTCACCACCACCTACAGCAAGTACACGGAGCTACAAGTGAACTTGCCGGTGGCGGATGCCCAGGCGCCCAAGCAGAACCCGCGCGAGGTCATCGTGTCGGTGGGCAGCGATGGGCGTTACGCCGTGGACCGCCGGGTGATCGATGCCAGCGCAGTGGAGGGCCTGGCCGCCGCCCTCGCAGAGGCCAAGGGTGACCGGGACGATGTCATGGTCATCATCAGCGCCGATGCGCAAGCAGCACACCAGTCGGTGATCAACGTGATGGACGCGGCACGGCGCGCAGGCCTGGTGCAGATCACCTTTGCCACTCAGCAGGGTGGCGCGCCGGCTCGCCAACGCCCCTGACCCGCGGAGGAAGCGGTGCAAGACCCAGATCGCCAGGCGCTGCGCCAGTCGGCCTGGCGCCAGATGGCGTTGGCCCGTGGCATGCCTGCTCGCCTGCTCAGGCCCGTTGCAGGCTTGTACGGCTTGCTGGTGAAGTGGCGACACGATCTCTACAACCGGGGCTGGCTGACATCAACCCGCTTGCCGGTGCCGGTGGTGGTGGTGGGCAATGTGGTCGTCGGTGGTGCGGGCAAAACGCCCGCCACCATTGCCTTGGTGCAGCACCTGCTCGCGCAAGGGTGGCGCCCCGGCGTGGTCTCGCGCGGCTACGGGCGGGAAGACCAGACCATTCAATGCGTCGATGCGAAGGCCACTGCCCGACTGGTCGGCGATGAGCCGCTGTTGATCTGGCACGCCACCGGAGTCCCCGTCTGGGTGGGGCGCCAGCGTGCGCAGGCCGCCCAGGCGATGCTGGCCCAGCACCCCGAGGTGGACATCGTGGTCTGCGACGACGGCCTGCAGCACAGGGCGCTGGTGGCCGACGTGCGCTTGGTGGTATTCGATGACCGGGGCATCGGCAACGGCTGGCTGTTGCCAGCGGGGCTGTTGCGCGAACCCTGGCCCCCCACCAGCGCTCAGCCTTACCCTGACCTGTTGCTTCAACAGGTGGCACCGCACACCGCTGGCGAGGCCGTGCCGCCCTTGCCTGGACGGCGTGTCTGGCGTGCCCGGCGCCGCCTGGCTGCGCACGCCGTTCACCTCAGTGGTGAGCGGCGCCCCCTGAGCCATTGGGCGGGCCGGGCAGTGGTGGCGCTGGCCGGCATTGCGCGTCCGGAGGTGTTTTTTGAGATGCTCAGGGCCCAGGGCCTGACCTTACAAGCCACCCACGCGCTGGCCGACCACGCCGATCCGCAAAGCGCCCTGAGATCGCTGCAGGCCAGTGGCCTCGACCTGCTGTGCACCGAAAAGGACGCCGTCAAACTGCGCGGCGCAGAACCCCACGCGGGCATCTGGGCAGTTCCCCTCGAACTGGAGATCGACCCCCCATTCTTCGCCGCGCTCGACCACTGCCTGGCCCAGAGCCGGCACGCTTGACCCCTATCATCCCGCCATGGACACCAAACTGCTTGAACTGCTCGTCTGCCCCGTGACCAAAGGCCCTCTGGTCTTCGACCGCGACAAGCAAGAACTGTTGTCGCGCAGCGCGCGCCTGGCGTATCCCGTGCGCGACGGCATCGCCGTGCTGCTTGAACACGAGGCACGCCCCCTGTCAGACGAAGAAGCCGCCCGCCTGGCACCGGCAACACACCAGCCATGAGCGAGCCGGCCGCCTTCACCGTGCTGATCCCGGCGCGCCTGGCGTCTACGCGCCTGCCCAACAAGCCGCTGGCCGACATCGCTGGCCTGCCCATGGTGGTTCGGGTGGCGCGTCAGGCATCGCTGAGCCGGGCCAGCCGTTGCGTGGTCGCCGCTGACGACGCCCGCATCGTTGCCGCCTGCGAAACCCATGGCGTGCCCGCGCTGCTGACCCGTGCCGACCACCCTTCCGGCAGCGATCGCCTCGCGCAAGCCTGCGAGCTGTTGGGCCTCGGCGACGACGAGATCGTGGTGAACGTGCAAGGGGATGAGCCCCTCATTGCACCGGGCCTTATTGACGCGGTGGCCCTCGAACTGGCGCAGCGAAGCGATTGCGTCATGAGCACGGCAGCCCACGCCATCGACAAGCGCGACGACTGGCTCAACTCCAACGTGGTCAAGGTGGTGTTGGACCAACGCCGCACCGCCCTGTATTTCAGCCGCGCGCCGCTGCCTTGGTGGCGCGATGGCATGGACAGCGGCCAGCTGCCCTCCCCCGCGCCACTTCGGCACATCGGCATCTACGGCTACCGCGCGGGTTTTCTCAGGCGATTCCCCACTCTCAGCCCCGCTCCCCTGGAGATCCAAGAGTCCCTGGAGCAGTTGCGCGTGATGTGGCACGGCGAGCGAATCGCGGTGCACCTGAGCGACTTCGCCCCAGGCCCTGGAGTGGACACACCGGCCGATCTGGAGCGGGTTCGCCAGTTGCTGACCCAGGCCTGATCGGGTCGCCTCTGTAAGGCTGCGTCGGGGAGGCCCATGCTATCCTCGCCGCCTTGCCCCGGCGCCCACGCCCGGGCGCCGCCGCACCGAGACATGCGGCCACGCCATTCAAACTCTGCAAAAGGAAAGTGATGAGACTGATTCTGTTGGGCGCGCCCGGTGCCGGCAAAGGAACGCAAGCCACCTTCATCTGCCAAAAATACGGTATTCCCCAAATCTCCACCGGTGACATGCTTCGCGCCGCAGTGAAGGCTGGCACGCCGCTGGGCCTGCAGGCCAAGTCGGTGATGGACGCTGGCGGTCTGGTCAGCGACGACCTCATCATCAATCTCGTCAAGGAACGCATCGCACAATCCGATTGCGCCAACGGTTTCTTGTTCGATGGCTTCCCGCGGACCATCCCCCAGGCTGACGCCATGAAGGCCGCCGGGGTGAAACTGGATTACGTGCTGGAGATCGACGTCCCCTTCGACGCCATCATCGAGCGCATGAGCGGTCGTCGCTCGCACCCCGCTTCGGGCCGCACCTACCACGTGAAGTTCAACCCGCCCAAGGTTGAAGGCAAAGACGATGTGACCGGCGAACCGCTGATCCAGCGCGACGACGACAAGGAAGACACCGTGAAAAAGCGCCTGGACGTCTACAGCGCCCAGACCCGCCCGCTGGTGGACTACTACCGCTCCTGGGCTGAGAAAGACCCGGCTTCCGCCCCGAAATACCGCGCCATCAGCGGCCTGGGCAGCGTCGACGAAATCACGGCCCGCGCACTCGCCGCCCTCACCGCCTGAGCGGCAATCGCATCCCAAAAAGCCCGGCCTGCGCGCCGGGCTTTTTTCTGGCCAACTGTCGCTCGGCTGGTGCCATCAGTTGCTCTGCACCTCGGGCTCAGAGCCACGTGGGCCCAACAACCTCAGGGCCAGCGCCAGGCGTGTCTTCAAGACCGACAGGCCATCGAAGACCTCGAACTCAATACCCGGGTGCAAAGCGATGGCGCCGTCCGCGCAACGCGACGCCAACGCCACCGCAATGCCCCGAGAGCCGGCATCGCGCAAGGCTGGCAACAGGCGCTCGTGCACAGTGCCATTGCCCGTGGCCTCGACCACCAAGCCCCTCAATGGCCGATCTTTCGGCCAAGCCTGGGGCGCCAAAAGCAGGTCCAGCAATTGCGGGTCCGCATCGGCATGGCTTGACACAACATGAACCCGAGGCAATGCATTCGCCGAGAGCAAGCGCGTCAGCAGATCGCTGTCTGCTGGGGTGTCCGTGACAGGTGGCTGGCGAAACCAACGCAGCCGCCCCTCCTCCACCTGGCCCAACACACCTGCATCGCCAGACGAGAAAGGGTCAAGCCGGTAGGGATGCACCTTGCGCACGTCCATTGCCCCATGCACCCGCCCACCACAGACCACCACCACGCCTGCCATGCCCGGAGCGCTCGCCACAGCCATGGCATCCAACAGGTTCTGCGGCCCATCGGGGGACACGGCAGTGGCTGGGCGCATGGCGCAAACCAGTACCACCGGCTTACGCGGACGCAGCACCCACTGCAACAGAAAGGCCGTTTCCTCGATGGTGTCCGTGCCGTGGGTGATCACCACGCCCTGCACTTCATCGCGCACCAGGCATTGCCGCACCTGCTGCACAAGACGCTGCCAGACGGGCAAGCCCATGTCCTTGCTATCGACCTGTGCCACTTCCATCACCTCGGCTTCCAGGCCCTTGAGCGTTGGAACGGTGCCCAACAGTTGGGCAATTGTGAGCGCGCCGGCCCGGTAGCCCACGTTGTCAGACACGGATTCGGCATGACCGGCAATCGTCCCCCCCGTGCCCAACAACACCACACGCGACAGCGGTCCTTGAACTTCCACTTGCCATTCCCCCGAATACTGGTTAAAAATACATGCACTGTACAAAACAACAGATCTGCACATGGACCACAGCACGCCCTCCCCGAAGCTGACCGCGCGCCAGCAACAGATTTTGGAACTCATCCAGCGCACCATTGCGCTCACCGGCGCCCCGCCAACCCGGGCCGAAATCGCGCAAGAGCTGGGGTTCAAGTCGGCCAATGCCGCCGAGGAGCATTTGCAGGCCCTGGCACGCAAAGGGGTCATTGAGCTGGTCAGTGGCACCTCGCGCGGCATCCGCTTGCGCAGCGCCGATCTGCACAGTATCAACCAGTCGCGTGGCCGCCAGTTGGCCCTTCCGTTGGCGAGCCTAGCGCAGCTGGCCTTGCCTCTGGTGGGCCGCGTGGCAGCGGGCTCCCCCATCCTTGCCCAGGAGCACGTGGACCAGGTCTACCACGTGGAGCCCAGCCTCTTTCAGCGAACCCCGGACTACCTTCTCCGGGTGCGCGGCATGTCCATGCGCGATGTCGGCATCCTCGATGGCGACCTGCTGGCGGTGCAAGCCACCCGCGATGCCAAGAACGGGCAGATCGTGGTGGCCCGCCTCGGTGACGACGTCACCGTCAAGCGCTTCATGCGGCAGTCGCGGCACATCGAATTGCGCGCCGAGAACCCAGACTACCCCACCATCGTCGTCGAGCCTGGTGAACCCTTTGAAATCGAAGGCTTGGCCGTCGGATTGATCCGCAACAGCTTTCAACTCTGACCCCTATCGGTCACGCAGCCTTCGCAGGTGGCGGGCGTTAGGCCCGGCGACAAACCGGGCACAACCCTGCGGACGCTGCCATTCACCAATCCTGCCTGTGTTCAACCCCTCAACTGGAGTTTCACATGGGAAAGCTCTTCCAAACCAACACCTGGCGCGCACCGCTGCAGCTGATCGAATGCTGGCTGCCCGAGCCTGGCTTGCGGCCTCGTCAGACCGCTGCGCTCAGCAGCACGCTGGTGGACAAGTTCTCGCGCGCTGGCTGGCTCAAGAGCCGCGCAGCCAACGCCCCTTGCCTCGCCCCCGCAGCCCAGGAATCGGCCACCTCGGCCAAGCTCACCAACGCCTCCCGAGTGCGAGTGGTCTGGACGCGGGACAAGCACACCCGCACCAGCGCACGCGTGGTGGTGGCCGGACGCATCAATGACGTGTGCGCCGAACTGGATCGGTTGGCCGAGTTAGAGCGCCGGCAAGCCAAGGCCGCCTGAACATACGGTCGCGGGGCCAAGGTCCCGCTCGGTGCGAAGGCACAATAGCGGCATGAACATCGTGATCCTTGATGACTATCAGGACGCCGTGCGCAAGCTGCGTTGTGCCGAGAAACTGGAACCTTACCCCGCCAAGGTATTCACCAATACCGTCAAGGGGGTTGGTCAATTGTCTGTTCGCCTGCGAGACGCCGATATCCTGGTGCTGATCCGGGAACGAACGCAGGTCACGCGCCAACTGATTGAAAAGCTGCCACGCCTAAAGCTCATTGCACAGACTGGCCGTGTGGGGGCACACATTGACGTGAATGCCTGCACCGAGCGTGGCATTGCCGTGGCAGAAGGCGTCAGCTCACCCGTGGCGGCGGCCGAACTCACTTGGGCGCTCATCATGGCCTCGATGCGCCGTATTCCCCAGTACGTGGCCAACCTGAAACACGGGGCGTGGCAGCAGTCGGGGCTGAAGTCATCTGGCATGCCGGCCAATTTCGGCCTGGGCATGGTGCTGCGTGGCAAGACGCTGGGCATCTGGAGCTACGGCCGCATTGGTGAGATCGTGGCAGGCTACGGGCGAGCCTTTGGGATGCGAGTGGTCATCTGGGGCAGCGCTGAAGCTCAGGCCCGCGCCGCGGCGGACGGCTACGAGGTGGCGCCCTCCAAAGACGCGTTCTTTGAAAACGTGGATGTGCTCTCGCTGCACCTGAAGCTGGGCGAAACGAACGCCGGTTGCGTCACACACGACGACCTGGCGCGCATGAAGCCTTCGTCCTTGCTAGTGAACACCTCACGAGCCGAGCTGATTGCACCAGAGGCCTTGCTCACCGCCCTGAACCGCGGGCGCCCCGGCATGGCCGCCGTGGATGTGTTCGAGTCCGAGCCCATTCTTCAGGGCCACGCTCTCTTGCGGCTGGAGAACTGCATTTGCACTCCCCATATCGGTTTTGTGGAGCAGGACAATTACGAAACGCTGTTCAGCGCGGCATTTGACAACGTCATCAACTTCATCAAGGGCACGCCCAGCAATGTGGTGAACCCAGGCGCACTCCAAGTGCGCCGCTGATTCGAGGGACGTTTCTAGCGCGACAGCGCCGGTGCTTCGGCGTCTCTACCCGCTTGAGCGCCGGCAGGGCAGTCCGTGCCCTGGGCGTCACCCTTTCGGGTCGATCGTGTTTGGCTTGCCGTCCGGCGTCTTGCTGTCCGGCAACTCAAAGTCGACCACCTCGAAGTCGATCCAGTTGGACATGCTGGCAGGCGGCTCAACTGCATGAACGCCCGCCACCGGGGCCGACTTCACCGATTCCTCCGGGGGAGAAATCACAGGCATCGACGGCTGGAAATCGGGCACTTGATCGAGCGCGTCAAGGTCAATGTCCAGTCCAAGGCTGGCGGACGCTGGCGGCACCTTCGGGTCAACGTCGCCGGCCCCAGCAAGCTGGGGTGCGGCGCCCAGCTTCAAGGGCTGCATTGCCGTGTGCTGAAAGCCTTCTTGGATCTCAGGCTTACCCGGCGTGGTGCCACGGTGAATGATGTCTTTGGCCATTGCGTGCAGCAACAGCAGCTCGCGGTAGGCCTCCAGGTCAAACACCTCGGTTCGCTCGTCCTGGTCGTCACGGAAGATGGAGCGCTCAATCAGGTCCAGCACCCTGGGTTGCGGCCAGAGCGCCTGGATGCGACTGAAGGCCGTTTCGTAGGCCTCCAGACCGCGGCCTTGATCGGCATAACGCTCGAATGGTGGCGCACCCGCATTGAACACCCGGTTGAATTCGTCTCGAAGCGATTCGTAGTCGCCGCGGCGGTTGAGCTTGTGATAGAGCTTGAACAGGTCGAGGTAGGCCATGGCGCTAGGCTCATAGCTTTCCTGCAGGTGATTGCGAAGCACCCGAATGGCCTGCTCGTCCTCGCCGAGAGAGACGAAGAAGTCGGCCTGCTGCTGAATGTCGAACAACTCTTCGGTGGCCACCGAACGGCTCGTGCCCAAGGCGCTGGGGGCGAAATCACGGCGCTCGACAGGTGCAGCGGTCGACTGTGCGGGCGTGGCAAGCTTGCGTGTGACCGAGGCATGGGACGCCTCCTCGGGACCGGCCGAAGTGGCAGGCGCTGTTTCGGTACGCTCCTTTGGCGGAGTGGGCTCTGCCCCCAGCTTGCCCCAGGTCGATGCCCTGGGTCCGCGCAACGCTGCATCGCCTGCGCTCCACCAGTTCTTGGACGCGCCCTCAGCCGAAGTCCGGCGCCTCACGTACCAGATGCCCAGCAATGCGGCGGCCAGTGCGCCCACCAATCCAAAGACCAGAGGATTTTGGTAGCGGGCCTTCTGAGCCTCTTGCAGTTCTTTGACCAGATCGGCCTGGCGGGCTTGGGCGACCGCCTGGGCCTCGCGCAATTGCTTGACCTCGGCATCAAGGGCGCCGAGCGCTTGGGCGCCTTTGAGCACCTCTTCCGGAGAGGCGTTGATGGCCTGCCAAAGCGCCCTGGCCTGCGCACGGGCCTCGTCACCTTCGGCCTGAACGCTCGTGATCTCGGAGGACAAGCGCAGGGTGGGATCGCGGTCGATGGCGACGTCCAGCGGTTCAAGCTTGAGCTTGGGGGCATTGCTGGGCGGCGTGGAATTGGGGGCGCGTCGCGAGGCCGAGCGCGCCGCCGATGCCGGTGCCTTGGCCTCTTTTGCTGCGCGCTGGGCAGAGGGCGCCGGACCTTTTGGACGAGACGGCGCCGACTGGCCCGCGGCTGCCGACGGTGCAGTCGATGGCCGATCGGCGGAGGCAGGCACGGCCGAGGAAATGGCTGGCTGAGTCGGTGGAACGGGTGCAGGCGTGGCGGCCAGCACCGGCTCTGACACCATGTCGGACAGCATGGTGTAACGACGGCTGAAGCCGCCGCTGCAACCGGCCCTGACCGTCAAGGTCACGAAGGGCTCGTTCACCGGCTGACGCGACCGAATGCGCACCATGGGCCCGGCCGAACCACTGATGGGTGTGATGTCGACAAGCCCAGCCGGCAAGCGCGTGTCGCCATAGAAGACGTCTGCCGCCATGCACAGATTGGCGAGGTCTTCGCCCGGCGCCAGCAAAACCTGGACTTGCACATCAAGCGGTCGACCCACCACGACAGCGCCGCTGTGTCGACCCAAGGTGGCCGCTGAAGAGCTCAGGGCGGTTGATAGCAAAATACTAGCTGTCCAGAACTGGCGCACGTCCGTCTTCCTTCGTTCCCGAATTGAAACATTCTGTCATACGAGGCACCACGGGCACCGCAACTACAACACACTAATGCAATCTAAATTCAAGAACATCGGCGTTGTGGGCTCAGGCGCCATGGGGCGCGGAATCGCACAATTGGCCGCGCAAGGTGGCTGCCAAGTTTGGCTGTATGACAGTCGCCCACAGGCGAGCGAAGAGGCCCGACGATCCATTGATTCCGTTTGGGACTCGCTTGTCGCCAAAGGTCGCTTGCAAGACAGTGACGCCAAATTGGCTCGTACGCAATTAAACGTGGCGTCTTCGCTACAGCAACTGGCCCAATGCCAGCTGGTAATCGAGGCCATTACCGAAGACCTGGGGGCGAAACAGGCCCTGATGGCCCAACTGGAGCAACTGGTGGCCGACGACGCAGCGCTGGCAACCAACACGTCATCGCTGTCGGTGACCGGGATCGGCGCCGGTTTGCGGCGCCCAGAGCGCTTTGCGGGGCTTCACTTCTTCAACCCGGTGCCGCTGATGAAAGTGGTGGAGGTGGTGCCCGGCGCCCGCACGGCCGCGACCGTTTGCGACGACCTGGCGGGCTGGGTGAAGGCAATGGGCCACACCCCGGTTCGCGCGCTGGACACGCCGGGCTTCATCGTCAACCACGCGGGACGGGGTTACGGCACGGAAGCCCTGCGCGTGCTCAGCGAAAAAGTCAGCGACGTGCCCACCATTGACCGCATCTTGAAGGACCAACTGGGCTTCAAGCTGGGACCGTTTGAGCTGCTGGATCTGACCGGGCTTGATGTGTCGCAGCCGGTGATGGAGTCGATCTACCACCAGTACTTTGAAGAGCCTCGCTACCGGCCCAGCGTCATCACGGCGCAGCGCCTGGCTGGCGGACTGCTGGGGCGCAAGAGTGGCGAGGGCTTTTACGTCTACGGTCCCGAGGGTGCTGTGGCCGCACCGGAGGCTCCGGCGCCAGTCAAGGCGGCGCAACCGCCAGTGTGGGTATCACCCAAGGCGGCCAGACGGGCTGAGCTGTACCAATACCTGAAGGACGTTGGCGCCAACATCGAAACCGGCGCGGCGCCGTCGCAGCAGGCGTTGATTGTGGTGGCGCCGCTGGGGCTGGACGTGACCACGCTGGCGGCGGTCGAGCGACTGGACGCCACCCGAACGATCGGCATCGACATGATGCTGCCCGATGCCGCGGTGAAGCGCCGCGTGCTGGCCACCAACCCGGCTACCCGGGCCGACATGCGCGACGCGGCACATGCCCTGTTCGCCAAGGACGGAAAGGCCGTGAGCGTGATTCGCGACAGCGGCGGCTTCGTGTCGCAACGCGTGGCCGCCACCATCGTGAACATCGCGGCCGATATGTGCCAGCAAGGCATCTGCACACCGGGCGATCTGGACACAGCCGTGACACTCGGCCTGGGCTACCCTCTTGGGCCGCTGGCCTTGGGCGACTCGATTGGCCCCACCAACGTGCTCGAGATCCTGTTCAACCTGCAAACGGTCTATGGTGACCCACGCTATCGCCCGTCGCCCTGGCTGCGCCGGCGCGGCGCACTGGGCCTGAGCCTCAAACACGAGGAGATCTGACATGAGCGGCCCACGTCTGCACAGCAGCACCGAAGGCAACTGCCTGCTGCTCACCATCGACAGCGCCGACCACCGCCATGCGCTGACACCCGAGGTGTGCGCAGCCGGCATCGAGGCGCTCAATGTGGCGGAGAGCAATCCGGAGGTGCGCTGCGTGGTGATCACTGGCGCGCCCCCCGCTTTCAGTGCGGGCGAACAACTGCCAGGGTTGCTGGCCAGTCGCCAGGGCCCGACCGAGGCCGGGGCCGTTGGCGTTGACGCCCTGCACAGTTGGATCGAGACGATTCGCGCCTTCCCGAAGCCGGTCATCGCGGCGGTGAGCGGCGTGTGCTCGGGCACCGGGCTGTCGCTGGCACTGGCGTGCGACTTCGTCGTCGCGGCGCGCGACAGCGCCTTCTCGCTGAGCCAGAGCGCGCATGGTCTCTCACCCACTGGCGGGTTGACGTGGGCGTTCGCCCGAAGCTTGCCGCGGGCCACCGTGATGCAATGGCTCATGGCGGGCGACAAAATCTCGGCCACCCGCCTCTTGGAGCTGGGCGTGGTGAATGCGCTGTGCGAGCCGGGCCAGGTGTTGTCACAATCGCTATCGATTGCAGAGCACCTGCAACGGCGCGCCGGCCATGCACTGGCCAGCATCAAGGAACTGGTGAACGACGCCCAAGAGACATCGCTGCACCAGCAACTGGCAGCCGAGCGATCACACTTCGTTCGCAACCTGCATCACCCAGAGACCGGCGCGCGGCTGGCTGCCCTTTCGCAGCCACCGCTCCAGGCATCTCGCTAAGCACACGGTCCCGACGGCGACAGCCTGCCCCACCCCCAGTCACTCAAAAGACACTCCATGGATGAACCGATTCTGACAATGGAAGAACGCGAGGCCATCAACGGTGGCCGCTGGTTCCAAAGCCTCTCGCCTTCCCTTCGCCACGACATTCTTCGATGCGCCTACGTCAAACGTTACAAGGACAGCGACCTGATCGTTGCCCGCGGCGATCCGCCTTCCGAATGGTCGGCGGTGGCCAAGGGCGCGGTGCGGGTGAGTTCGACGTCGCTGTCGGGCAAGCAGATCACGCTGACGTACGTGGAGCCAGGAGTGTGGTTCGGCGATGTGGCGATGTTCGACGGGGACCAGCGCACGCACGACGCCTACGCACACGGGCCCACCACCTTGCTGTGTGTCTCGCGCTCGGATTTTCAGAAGATTCTCTCGGTGCACGTCGAGCTGTACGAGGCGCTGATGCGCTTGCAGGCCAAGCGCATCCGCATCCTGTTCGGTCTGGTGGAAGACCTCAACACCCTGCCCTTGCGCTCGCGCCTGGCCAAGCAGTTGCTGCACCTCTCGCGCAGCTACGGCGTGCCCAGCCTGAACGAGAGCACCGAGATCCGCATCGGTCTTCAACTCGCTCAGGAAGAGCTGGCGCAGTTACTGGGAGCGTCACGCCAGCGCGTGAACCAGGAACTGAAGTCCATGGAGCGCGAGGAAGCCATTCGCATCGAGCCCGGTGGGCTCGTGGTGCGCAGCCGGCCGATGCTCATGCGCATCGCCGAATTCGAAACCTGATCGTCCCGCGTGGCGGGCGGTCATCAACCCCTGCCATGCATGAGCGATAACGACACCTTCTCCGGCACCCGCCCGGTGGCCGAGCAGCACGCCTTCGACACCGAGGCGCTTTCCCACTGGCTATCCACTCGGCTGCCCGGCTTCGAAGGCCCCTTGAGCGTGCAAATGTTCAAGGGCGGCCAGTCCAACCCCACCTACAAGCTCATCACGCCCAAGAAGGCGTATGTGATGCGCGCCAAACCGGGCCCGGTGGCCAAGCTGCTGCCCTCGGCCCACGCCATTGAGCGCGAGTTCCGCGTGATGAGCGCACTGGCCAAGACCGACGTGCCGGTGGCACAGATGCACGTGCTGTGCGACGACGAATCGGTGATCGGCCGCGCCTTCTACGTGATGGAGCACGTGAATGGCCGCGTGCTGTGGGAACAGTCGCTGCCGGGCATGGCGCCGGCCGAGCGCGCCGCCATCTACGACGAGATGAACCGCGTGATGGCCGCGCTGCACAACGTCAAGCCCTCTGAGGTGGGCCTGGCCGACTACGGCAAACCGGGCAACTACTTCGAGCGCCAGATCGGCCGCTGGAGCAAGCAATACGTGGCCTCCATCACCCAGCCCATTCCCGAGATGGACAAGCTGATCGAGTGGCTGCCGAAGAACATCCCGGCCATGGCCCGTGACGAGTCACTGGTGTCGGTGGTGCACGGCGACTACCGCCTGGACAACCTCATGTTCCACCCCACCGAGCCGCGCGTGCTGGCCGTGCTCGATTGGGAGCTGTCCACCCTGGGCCATCCCTTGGCCGATTTCAGCTACCACTGCATGTCGTGGCACATCCCGCCCGGCCTGTTCCGCGGCATCGCTGGTCTGGACCTGCCCTCACTGGGGATTCCTGACGAAGCCAGCTACATCGCCCGCTATTGCGAGCGCACCGGCTTCACCAAGCCGGCCGACCTGAAGGCCGACTGGAACTTCTACCTCGCCTACAACATGTTCCGGCTCGCCGCCATCCTGCAAGGCATCGCCAAGCGGGTGGAAGACGGCACCGCCTCCAACGCCGAGGCGGTGAAATCCGCCGCCGGTGCCCGCCCGATGGCCGAGATGGCCTGGCGCTTTGCCAGCCAGGCCTGACCCCTCCCCCGCAACACACCAATACCAAGGAGCCCACCATGGATTTCGAATACACCGACAAGGTCAAGGCCATGCGCGAGCGCCTGCTCGCCTTCATGGACGAGCACATCTACCCCAACGAAGGCCGCTTCTTCGCCGAGATCGCCGCCAACCGCGCGGCCGGCAATGCCTGGCTGCCCACCAAGATCATCGAAGAGCTCAAGCCCAAGGCGCGCGCCGCCGGCCTGTGGAACCTGTTCCTGCCGCGCAGCCACCGCGCGCCCGAAGGCCTGTCCAACCTGGAATACGCGCCCATGTGCGAAATCATGGGCCGCGTGCCCTTCGCCGCCGAGGTGTTCAACTGCTCGGCGCCGGACACCGGCAACATGGAAACGCTGGAGCGCTACGCCAGCGAAGAGCTCAAAGACCGCTGGCTGGAGCCGCTGCTCAAAGGCGAGATTCGCTCGGCGTTTCTGATGACCGAGCCTGAGGTGGCCTCCAGCGACGCCACCAACATCCAGTGCGAGATTCGCCGCGAAGGCGATGAATACGTCATCAACGGCCGCAAGTGGTGGTCGTCGGGCGCCGGTGACCCACGCTGCGCCGTGTACATCGTGATGGGCAAGACCAACCCCGAAGCCGCTCGCCATTCGCAGCAGTCGATGATCGTGGTGCCGGCCAACAGCCCGGGCATCACGGTGGTGCGCCCGCTGTCGGTGTTCGGCTACGACGATGCACCGCACGGCCACATGGAAGTGCTGCTGAAGAACGTGCGCGTGCCGGCGGGCAACATCTTGCTGGGCGAAGGCCGCGGTTTCGAAATCGCCCAGGGTCGCCTGGGCCCGGGTCGCATCCACCACTGCATGCGCTCCATCGGCGCCGCCGAGCGCGCGCTGGAACTGATGTGCAAGCGCCTGAACAGCCGCGTGGCGTTTGGCAAGCCGGTGTCGGCCCAGTCGGTGTGGCACGAGCGCATTGCCGATGCGCGTTGCAAGATCGAGATGGCTCGCCTGCTCACGCTCAAGGCCGCTTACATGATGGACACGGTGGGCAACAAGGTAGCCAAGGCCGAGATCGCCATGATCAAGGTGGTGGCACCCAATATCGCGGCCGAGATCATCGACATGGCCATCCAGGCCCATGGCGGCGGCGGCGTGAGCGACGATTTCCCGCTGGCCTACAGCTACGCCAACCAGCGCACGCTGCGCCTGGCCGACGGGCCTGACGAGGTGCACCGCCAGTCCATCGCCAAGCTGGAACTGGCCAAGCACATGGCCGTGAAGAACGACGTGGAGATGCCCGTCACCCGCGGCTGCTGAGGCCGTCCAGACCACCACCGGGCTGCAACACCAGCGCCCGGTGGGCCAGGCGATGAAACAGGTCCAGCGCATGGACCGCCGTGTCGGGATCGGGCGGCGGCTCCATTTGCATGCGCAGGTAGACCTTGCCTCGCAAGAGCATGAACAGCAGCGGCGTCTCTGGCCTGACGCCGCCCAGTGGCCAATGCATCAGGCGGTCGATCACCTCTGGCATCAACCACTCGCGCGCCAGTTCGGGCGCATCGGTCAGCACGGCGTAGCGCCCCCAGAACTCGGCGCTCGGCCCCACCCAGCCCGCTTCGTGAAAGGTGGAGAGCCATTGCGCCTCTTCCGGCATGGCCGCGGCGGGCACGCCCTCGGAGCGCAGCACTTGAACGCGATGATCAAGCTGGCGCCGCAGTACCCGGTTCATCAGGATCACCGAGGCGTCGGTCTGCAGGTCCAGGGCCGCCCGGGCTGACAGTTCCTGCCCTTCAATGTAGGGACGAAGCGCATCGCCACACTCCACCCGCACATGGCGGCGCTGCCAGAGGCCCGCCAGGGTGAAGCCGCGCCCGGGCTCGGAGCGAAACACCAAGCCGTTGGCACCCGCCCATCGGCGAACCGGCCCGCCAGGGGCCGATCGCCTTGGACGCCGTCTGATCGCATCAAGCAGGGCTTGCCACATGAGCTGCTATTTTCACGTAAAGTGCCCGGCCGTAGTCCACTTTTGCCCCAAAGCAGATCGAACATGATCGACGTCTACACCTGGCCCACGCCCAACGGACACAAGGTCCACATCATGCTGGAAGAATGCGGCCTCAAACTGGGCCGCGACTGGCGCGCACACCCCGTGAACATCAGCACGGGCGACCAGTTCAAGCCCGAGTTTCTGGCCATCAGCCCCAACAACAAAATCCCCGCCATCGTCGACAGCGACGGCCCGGACGGCAAGCCCATCAGCTTGTTCGAGTCGGGGGCCATCCTGGTGTACCTGGCCGGCAAGACCGGCAAGCTTCTGCCCAAGTCCGATCGCGCCAAGTTCGAGGTGCTGCAGTGGCTCATGTTCCAGATGGGCGGCGTGGGCCCGATGCTGGGGCAGGCCCATCACTTCCGCCTCTACGCGCCCGAGAAGATCGATTACGCCGTCAACCGCTACACCAACGAGGCCAAGCGCCTCTACGGCGTGATGGACAAACGACTGGCCAGCAGCCCCTTCCTGGGCGGCAAGCAGTACTCCATCGCCGACATCGCGGTCTTTCCCTGGCTGCGCAGCTGGCAGAACCAGGGCATCGACTGGGCCGACTACCCCCACCTCAAGCAATGGTTTGACCGCATTGCCGCCCGCCCCGCGGTGCAGCGCGGCGTGGCCGTGCTGGCCGATGCGCGCAAGCCCTTGCAAGACGACAAGGCGAAGGAAACGCTGTTCGGCAGCACCCAGTACCAAAAGCGCTGACGCGCTCTGCCCCACCGCCTGGGGTCTTTGCCCCATCTTTTGCGCAGCGCACAAATCTGACCGACTTCTGCGGCTACAATCGCGCCTTCAGTCGGAGCGTAGCGCAGCCTGGTAGCGCATCTGCTTTGGGAGCAGAGGGTCGCGAGTTCGAATCCCGCCGCTCCGACCACCCCACAGAAA